>Ga0222716_10003915_pt1 | contig 11781 bp, 14 predicted proteins | sample C33_13DmetaG_FD_165044 | JGI IMG/M metagenome (GOLD analysis project Ga0222716, IMG submission 165044) | Estuarine water microbial communities from San Francisco Bay, California, United States - C33_13D | ecosystem: Environmental > Aquatic > Marine > Unclassified | place: USA: California... | reverse complement strand
AAAAGCACTTGATATAGGATTGAGTGAAGTAGCGCAAATGCGCTCGGATACTGATATTTTTTGCCCCATTGGATTGATCACTTTAATTTGAATTATATTGATTGCTTTCATTATTAAAAGCGGTTTTACAGTTCCGCAAACTGATTTGAATTAAGTTTTAAGCTTCGATTTGTGCAATGATTTGTTTCAATTCAGCAAGTGAAAGGATAAAATTTTCCTTAATACCTTCAGCAAGGTTTTCGGTTTGCTTAGCTTTTAGGATACCGTATTTGCCCGCTTTATCAAGAAACCGCAAATCAGTAGTATCCATTGAGAAGCAATCAGGAAGATTGCAAGCTTGTTCAAACTCATCGGAGCGCACAGGAAACGCGATAGCTTGCCCGCGTGCTTGTGCTTGTCTGTAATGCGCTAAACGTGCTTTGTTTGCTTGGCTATAACTGAACGTCAAATGATAATTGGACAAAGGAACGCGTTCCGGGTTTTTCGTGTAGTCATAAAACTGCACTTCCGGGAAGCTTTCGTATATCTCATAAAAATCTAAATCACTTGTTCCGTTCAAACGCACTGCAAACTTGTGGCCTTTCCTTTTAGCACGTGCGCTTGCAAGTCGAACTTCGTGCTTTAAGACTTCGATTGCTATGTCTTTACGATATACTGTTAGCCAAGTTTTTACGATTCTAGAAACGTCAATAATGTGCTTTCCGGCGCGCTTCTCTAAAAGAGAGTGCCCGCTTCCAACTAGGCACGCCAAGCGGCAGCCAGTGCTAGCAAATGAGCAAATGTCTTTGCCCGCGTTTTTACCCGCTGAAAGGTAAAGGATAAGCGTTTGAAAGTTTTCCTTTTTACCCTTTTCCACCTTTTGGGAAGAATCGACGGAGGCAAAATAAGAAATGCCAAGCTCTTTGAATAACTTGCCTTTTGTCGTATAAGTTAACGCTTCGAAGTATTTTTCAGCTTTCAATAGAATACCGAACTTTTTCGCCGGCATTGGTTCAAGTAAATAAGCAAGTGCTAGTTTCTTGATTTGTGATAATGCTTTTTTGTTTTTCATTTATTTATTATTTATTAGTTATTGGTTGATTGCGTGTTAATGCCCCTTGAGGGGCTTTGGATTGTTAGTTGATAGTTTACACCACGAAAGCCCGAGCGGGTTAGGCTCAGGCCGTGTGGGTTATGAGGTAGGTTAAAGGCTATCCTTTTAAGTTTCGCCACGTCCTGGCTTGTTTTCCACTTGCTCTCCAGTGACTCAAACTGTCTTCAAGTGCTTCTTGCTTTGCGTGAACCACCTCTAGCATTTCGCGCTTCTTGCATTCTGGCCAATGATCACAGATACCTCCACTGATAGGATATTTATTTATTCCTTCGTTTGTGCCAAAGTCCCTACCGATACGTGACCTAGTAATGCCCTCTAAATCTTGTAAGTCATTGGCAAGTGACAGGCAAGAAATGGACTTGATGTATTCGATTTGCTTCTGTGTGTGTGTTTTCATAATGATATCGTTTATTAGTTATTAGTTATTAGTTAACTTCGATAAGCTTTAAGCCCAGCTCGGGGATATCTGTTGCAATAGCGTTATGCACCGCTGTAGCAATGGCATTGCCATAAATGCGGTGGATATCTTCAATGCAACCTTCGTGGTCAAAGTGAAGTCTGTATTTCGTATGCTCTGCCGCATAAAATTCGTGCGCTTCGCTGAGTTTGTTTTCTTGTGCGTTATTCATAGTATCTATTGAGTTAATTTGATGGTTCGAGCTACGTTCAATAGACTGTTTTAAAGGGCGTCAAGTATATTAATAAAAATAATTCAGTTATTTTCTACGCTAAACCTTCCCACGTATTGCAATGATGGGAATGATGGGAGTGATTTGAATGATTTGAGTGAATGGAATGATGGGAGTGAATATATCCCATCCAAACAAAAACAAAAACCAATTCACGCGAAAACCATCGAATCAATCAGGACCGGACAATAGCGCCCGGACGCGCGCGGACGTTACGCCTGGGCGCGCGTGGTAACGCGCCAGCGCGAGGGGAGGAGGGAGTCGAGCAATCGTCGCGGCTCTGTGTATATATACATAAACAGCCCCTCAAAAAAATTCAGTCCTCAAGGGGCTTCTACCCCAGTACCCCTAGTAACACTGTGTACCATAAGAAGTCAGTTTATGGTATCCCTTCTAGGATTCCCTTTATTTTATATTCATTAAAGGAATTACGTTTAGGACTGAACTGTCTTATGAAGTTGCTGCCTTATGGTACGCAGAGTATAACACGGAATCCGGGATTGTATACATATATGCTAAACTTTCTTTTATGTATTAGCACAGCTAATAGTAAGTATTAGGTTAAGTAGTAGTACTACTTGATGCTATGATTAATTCTACTTATAGTATATGGGCTTGACAAGTAGTAATTCTAATGGTGAGTTAAGGATATGGACGAGGCAGATCAGTTAAGCAGGACCGAAAGGGAGAAGGAAGCTTTGCTTAGTGAGATCCAGCAGAGTATCCACGAGGTATCCAATGAGAAGCGGGGCTTGAAGCTCAAGTGCTTGAGTGTGTACGATCCCGAAAAGACGGCTAAGTTGCTTTACCTGTACAGTACGGGGAGTAGCCAGACTAGGCTGGTACGTCACTACGGGTTCGACAGGGATACTATTATTAGTGTCCTAGCGGACTACGCTGACCATATGGGTACGTTCAAGGAGTTAAGTGGCAGGATCGCTGCTAAGAACTATCTGAACCTAAGTAGCCTGGAGGAGGATCTAATTGAGAAGGTACGTGACCGCTTGGAGAATGATCCGGAGATGGAGGTCGGGTTCAAGGACATCAAGGAGTTATCCATAGCTAAGTCCAATGCTTCACGGGAGGCTATGACAGCTCGAGGTGAGGCTACGCAGATCACGGAGGACAGGAAGGTTTATACGCAGGATGACTACGAGGCTACTATAGCTGCCGCCAAGAAGCGGATTCAGGAGGCTAAGGTAGCAGAGGTATTAGAAGTAACTGATCAGGATACCTAATATAAGAACAACTATATTAGCAGTTAGCCCGATATAACCCAATAACAACCAATATAATACGAGTTATATGAGTACTAAAGGAAGTGGACCCCGCAAGGGGCATAACCCAGAGAAGCAGCGTAAGAACTACGATGACATTGACTGGTCAAAAAAACCCAAGCCCACCAAAAGCAAATGACTGACTTTGAAGAACAGGACCGCATCTACGACCAGATTCGTGGGATACTAGGAGAGCACTTCCATAACTTCTGCTTTATCGTAATGGATGAGGACGGGGACTTGTTCTATGACTACACGAACTACAGGATTGGGAAGATGCTAATGACCGAGGCTCTGGATGACTTGGACTCCTCCTTTGACGGGGATGACTTCGAGTGGCCGGACGATGATGAGGACGAGGAAGATTACGAGGATCTTATCTAGGTATGTCGATTGATTTCACAGAGCACCCAATCCTCAAGCCGCCTACGGACGAGGAGATTGTTTTACTGGGTGAGGCTGATCCTAAGTTGCTACAGGAGCTGCATCGGGCGCACGAGGGACGTATACAAGCTGCCACAGAGGATCCTATCCGCCACGGGTTCGACCTTCCGGGTTGGGAGCGTATGTCGGACTCCTTCAAGGAGTACAATGAGGTACTGGCTCTAGGCGGGAATCGTAGTGGCAAGACAACTGGATGTGCCAAGCGGATAATGGAGGCGGTGAGTTCTAACTTCGACGGACACATCGTATGCTTCTCACAGAACGCCGATACATCAATCAAGGTACAGCAGCCAGCTATCTGGGAGATGATGCCCAAGGAGTTCAAGAAGAAGACCAAGAGCATTGACGGGTACATCAATTATTCTATGCAGAATGGTTTCACGGGTAGTTCATTTGTGTTCCCGGACACCCGTACACGTGTGGACTTCAAGACTTATACGCAGTTCAGTAATAACTCAACAATCCTTGAGGGCTTCGAGTTCGGGTTCAAGAAGGGTAGTATCAAGGCTGGGAACGAATCCAATATAGGAGCCTGGCTGGATGAGTACTTAGGTGATGCTTCTCTGGTGAATACACTGAGATTCCGCCTAGCGACACGGGACTCCAAGATGGTAATCGGTTTTACTCCTATTGACGGATACACACCCTTTATATCTGACTACCTAAAGGGAGCGGAGACACTTGAGACTAGACCAGCCGCCTTACTACGTGGCAAGGAAGTACCTACTAAGCAGTACAGCCCTAGCCGTGACGCTGCGGTTATCTACCTGCACTCGGACGAGAATCCATTCGGGGGATATGAGCGAATCGCTAAGGACCTAGCTGGTCGCCCAGAGGACGAGATCAAGGTTCGTGCCTACGGTCTACCTGTTAAGTCCGCTAATGCACTACTTCCGTTCTTCAATACTGAGGTCAATGTACTCAGCGAGGAGCCGAACAAGTACGAGATGGCGTTCCCAGACATTTCGGATAAGTCAAAGTTCACCTGCTACCAGGTTGTTGACCCCGCTGGTGCAAGGAACTATACCTGCATCTGGGCTGGGGTAAACGAGGACGGAGAGGTATACATACGCAGGGAGTGGCCGGATCGGGATACGTACGGCGAGTGGGCGATGTTCGGTGACCCCAAGTGGAAGTACGGTTCAGCAGCTAAGAAGATTGGACTGAACGTCGAGGGGTACTGCGAACTCTTCAAGGAGATTGAGGATGATCTGCAAATAGAGGTAACTGAGCGTATAGGGGACTCCCGTTTCTTTGCTAGGGAGAATGAGAACAATGATGACCTGTTTACCTCGTTCTATGATTTTGGTCTAAGCTTCATACCATCGGATGGTAAGATGGAGGAGCAGGGCATTACAGCCCTTGATGACTGGTTTAATTATAACCCAAATGTAGGGGTTGACGGGGCTAATCGCCCACTGTGCTACATTCACAAGGACTGCGGTAACCTTATCGACAGCCTTATTAACTACAACTCAGCGGGGAAAAGTGACGAGCCACTAAAGGATTTCTTTGACGTTATTCGATATTTGCGAATGTCGAACGGCGGCGAGGGTCCGGACTTCTTTTCATCTAATGAGATGCAAACTACAAACAGGAGCAAGGGAGGATACTAATGCCTAAGAAGAAACTAACAAAAATTGCAGAGGACCAAGAGTTAACATTTGAGGAAGCTATGCGCATTGCGCTTGAGAAGCTGCCAGAGGGTTCACTGACGGGTCGAGGCAAGAATACTTGGGTGACCGATGAGGGTGCTGAAATACTGGAGGGTTCCTTTATGATCGAGGAAATTATCCCTAAGCACTTCCGTGGCAAGGTACTAAAGGAATGCCCGAACCCAAGATACAACTATGTCTACAGCAAGGAGATAGGGAAGCGCGTACCAGTACTAGTCCCAATGCGATACAAGGGTCGCTTAGTAGGTAAGGTCATTACCTTTGAGGCAATACAGGACAGGAAGGGGACTAGCTACAGATATGCCAAGTGATTACACAACAACTGGAGATGACATCACTACTGATCGTAAGTGGTGCAGGGAGCAATCCGACCGACTGGCTAGTTGGGAGATACTCAGAAGGCACGTTCTTCACGAATCCGGGGTGCAGATGACTAATGCTGACCTATGTGATACAATAGGCGTATCATCGACGTACACAATTCGATTACTAAAATCCATACAAAAACGCCTAAATCCGCAAGATGCTGAATAATTCAATTTCTGACTCCTTGACTTATGTTCAGGATGAACCCGATATTAAAACCCTACGTTACGCTTACGATCAGACAGTAACGGAACTGGAGTCCTACTTTGACCTATGTCGTACTAGCTACGATGACCGCCGTAACTGGTGGCCGGGCAAGAGCCGCGATCACCGCAAGCACGGTGCTGACGCATTCCCTTGGGAGGGTTCATCTGATATGGAGTGCCACGTCATTGACGAGCGCATTACTCGACTGGTGTCCCTGTTTATGGCATCGCTGAATCGGGCTAATGTACGAGCATTCCCTGTTGAGAGTGGTGATATTAGTCGTAGCCGTGTGGTATCGGGCTTCTTGAAGTGGATGGTAACTTCGGGATATATCCCACGATTTTACCGAGAGATGGAACTCGGTGCTAACTATTTGCTTGAGCGAGGCATACTGATCACGTACGTCGGATGGCAGCGTGAAGATCGACGGTTCCTGCAGGAACTGGACATCAATCAGATTGGACAAGTCAGCCCTGAGGTAGCAGTAGCTATCCAAGATGGGAACGATGACGAGGAATTAATCGCCTTGCTACAAGCTACCTTTGAGGGAACAACCAAGAAGCGGGCAAAGAAGGCACTCAAGGATCTACGTAAGAATGGCGTAGCTGAGTTGCCTATCGTACGCCGCCAGGTCAATGCACCCGAAGTCAAGACACTAGCCCCCGATGGGGACTTCTTCTTCCCTCCGTATGTGACTGACCCTCAGCGTTCACCTTACTGCTTCTGGCGTACTTACTATACTCCACAGGAGCTGGAGAACAAGGTAGTAACTGACGGCTGGGACGAGGACTTCGTTGACTTAGTAATTGAGAAGTATCGTGGCGTCAACATTGATTCCATCGAGCGCGAGCAGGAGGGTGGTCGCAGTATCAGCCTTACTGACAATGCGTACGAGGCACAGGAACTAGTTGAGATCTGCTACGGATACCAGCGTCTAGTGGACGAAGAGGATGGAGCCGAAGGGATTTACTGCACCGTGTTCCACCGTGAGTTCGATGGTGACGATACAACGCAGGGCTATGCTAAGTTTGAATTACTCAATGGGTACGAGGACTACCCTGTCGTCGTCTCCAAACTTTCAGAAGACAGCAAGAGACTCTATGACACAATGACAGTACCTTCTGTACTGCGTGGCATTCAAAATCAAGTCAAGGTTGAGCGGGACTCACGAGTTGACCGCAATAGCCTAGCTACACTACCCCCTATCTTGCACCCAGTAGGTCAGGCACCTACGGACTGGGGACCAGGTCGTATGATTCCTTATCGCCGCAAGGGTGACTTGGACTTCGCTCCTACACCTCCACCTCCTACTGGCTCAATAGAAATGGAGTCAACATTACTTGACCTAGCTGACCGACTGGTTGGACTGGACGAGGAAGGTAGCATCAGCCAGATTCGCAAGCAGTTCCTAGTGGACAAGTTCCTTAGCCACACAGCAGAGGTTCTGCGTATGGCATTCAAGTGCTTCCAACGTTTCGGGCCGGACGAGATATTCTTCCGTGTCACTGGTATCCCTGATCCTCAGACAATGGACAAGGGTAATGCCGACGAGAACTTCGACATCCTTATTAACTTCGATGTTCAGAACACTGATCCGGAGACAGTTAAATCCAAGACTGAGCAGTTCGTAGCACTGAACCAATTGAACTCAAACAATCGTCTGAATCTGGATTCATTGCTTGATATTATTGCTACCAGTATTGATCCAGTTATGGCGGACGCAGTCCTTCAGCCAGTGGAGACAGCACAGGAAGAAATGGTCAAGAAGGTCACTGATGACCTCTCTAAGATCTTCGCTGGCATCGAACAGCCGGCACGTCAAGCGGGTGCTCAGATTGCATTGCAGGTTATCCAGCAGTACACTCAGCAGCCAGACATTGCTCAACGTGCTCAGACTGACGAAGCATTTGCAGCCCGACTTCAGAAGTACGCAGGTCAGTACACCTTCCAGATGCAGCAAGCACAGAATGCTCAGATTGGTCGCGTAGGTACAGCACCTGCACAGATGGGAGAAATTGAAACGCAGAACCTATAATGACACCTAGAGAATACGCAGTAAGTCGAGTAAAAGATAAACGTGCCAAGGAGTACTTCTCAATGATGGTTGAGAATGAGGGGTATCGCCCCAAGATGTACACTGACACCAAAGGCAAGCGGACCATCGGCGTGGGGTTAAACCTAGAGGAGCCAATGAACCGCCAGTTCCTAAAGGATGAGGGCATTGACATCAATGAGGTCTTCAACGGCAGGAAGCTTAATGATCGTGAGATCAAGGGTCTTTATAACCGCAGCCTACAGCAAGCATTCAAGGATGCTGCTAAGTTTGATCCTAACTTTGCTAGTCGACCAGAGGAAGCCAAGAAGGCTATCGTAGATATGTCATTCAACCTAGGACTCACTAAACTCAAGAAGTTCAAGAAGATGAACGAGGGTCTACAGGAAAACAACTACAGCAAGGCTGCTGACGAAATGGTTGACAGTGACTGGTACAAGGACGTGAAAAGTCGCGGTCCACGTACAGTTAAGTTAATGCGATCACTCGCTAAGTAATATGAAAATCCAAGAAGACCTACAAGCACTGCACAACCACGAGACCTTTGCTCGGTTCATCAAGACCATTCACGAACTCCGCGAGGAGACCATTAGTGAAATGCACGAAGCGTCAAGTGACACTCTCCAGCAGGTCTCCGGTCGTATCATTACGTACGATCAGATTCTTCAGTTCGTGGACTGGGAAGGTCTCAAGAAGCGTCATTCGGATCAGTTGTAAAACCGTGTGTTATAATCCGCTCATCGCCTTCGCTCGGCGTTAATGAGTGGAAATTATATGACAGACAAAATCGCAACTGCTAACGCTGAAGCAGATACAAATTCAGTGGACAATACTAATATATCCGTCGCGGATCTTGCAGCCCGGAGGCTTGGAGGACTAACTCAAGGACTAGACATCCCTGAGCTAGATAATTCAGCAGCCGATGCAGAAGCAACCGAGGAAGTAACCGAGGAGGTAGCTGAAGAGGAGATTGAGGAATCAGTCGAGTCAGAGGAAACCGAAGCGGAAGAAACCGAAGAAGCTGAAGGATCCGAAGATGTTCTTTCACAGTTGGACCTGGACGATATGTCCGAGGATAATTTGCGTGAACTAGCTGACAAGTTGGGTAGCCGTGCTGTAGCTCGATTCGGAGAATTGACTGCAAAACGTAAAGCTGCCGAAGAACGACTTGCTCAGATGGAAGCCAAGCTTCAAGAGAAGCCAAACCTACTAGAACCCAAGAAGGTCGATAACAACCCTTACAGCAACCTTGACTCCGTCGAGAAGTTGCAGGATAAGGCTACTGAAGTCGAGCAAGTGGTTGAGTGGGCTGAGGATATTCTATTTGAGAGTGATGGCTACGCAGCAGATGATGTAGTAACCGAGATTGAAGGTAAGGAATGGACCAAGAAGGACGTGCGACAAGCTTTGTTAAAGGCTCGTAAAGCACAAAAGACCTTCCTACCGGATCAGTTCAACAAGGTTCAGGCACAGATTCAAGGAGAGCAGCTTGCTGATTCTTTCTCTGATCGTGCTCGAAAAGAACTTAGTTGGCTTGAGGGTGAGGACAATGACTTACGTAAACAATTCGAGGCTACAGTAGGAGATGACCGATTTAAGAACCTCAAGAAGGTGATTAAGCGTGAAGCCCCCGAAGTAGCAGCGCAATTGGATTATTGGTTCGCTCACGCTACGAACAGCATCTATGGGCGCAAGCCAGTAGAGAGTAAGAAGACAGCACCTGTACTCAACCCGTCACGTACGGGAACACCATCCTCGGCAAAACCAGAGAAGACTTCGACAAGAACAGCCAAAGCTATCAAGGAATTGGAAGCTAGGTTCAGAGAGTCGGGTAGTGCTCGCGATTTTGCAGAACTCCGAAAATTCAAAATGGGACAATAGTTCCGAAACTTATTAACAACTAATCACAATATATTATGTCATTCTCAAATACATACGACACAACTAATCCCGGTTCTGGGGTATCTAACCGCGAGGACCTTACTGATGTCCTCACTATCCTTGCTCCTGAAGAAACACCAGTGCTTTCTTCTGCGAACAAATCCAAAGCAAATGCTACTTTCGTAGAGTGGACTGTTGACGGCCTTGCGGACGTTGACACTGCTGGTATCCGCGAGGGTGCTGACGTTAGTGCATTCACTGACAAGTTCTCTGGACGTGCTCGTCTTGGTAACTACGTTCAAAAGTTCCGCCGTGACTTCCAGGTTTCTGACCTGCAAGAAGCTGTTGACAGCGTAGGTCCTGCTAAGATTGCACAAGCTGAAGCTAAGTCCATCCGTGAACTCAAGCGCGACATCGAGGCAACTCTTTGCGGTGCTCAAGCACGTACAGCCGAGAACGGTACTGATACTCCTTACCGTATGGCTGGTCTTGGTACTTTCATCGACAGTGCTGCTGCTGACGCTCTTGTGCCTGCTGGCTACAAGACTCCTGCATCCAGCGAGCACACCAGCGGTGACTTCTCCGAGGATACTCTTAACTCGCTTATCACTTCGATCTTCCGCGAGAATGGTTCAAGCAACAACCTTATGTTGGTTGCTGACACTGCTCTTCGTCGTGAAGTAAGTGACTTCGCTCGTGTCCTTGAAACTGGTAAGAACGACCTCCGTAACGTGAACTACGACGGTGGCAGCTCTACTATCAAGGTATCGGTTGACCTCTACCAAAGCGATCACGGTATCGTATCTGTTGTAAATATGAACCCTGCTTGCGCTCCTGACACAACTAACAAGGACACAGGCTACCTCATCAACCCTGAGTACTACGGTGTACACGAACTGATCCCTATGGGTTCGACTCGTCTACCTAACCAAGGTGGTGGTGAGCGCGGTTACGTTGATTGCGCCCTTACATTGGGTGTCTACCAGCCAGCCGCTCACGGTAAGATTACAGCAATCGCTTAGTCGAATTGATCAAGGGTTGGGGGCGAAAGCCCCCGCCCTTTTCTTTTTATGGATATTATCATTCCAAACATTAAGCAGTACTCCGATGGCGAGATTGATCGTGCGTTTATGAACGAGATCAAGAACGGCTTTAAACTTGAGGCGGCTACTGAAAAGGATCGCTACCAGCAAGCAGTAAAGGAAGCATCGGAGTTAAAAGGCAAGACGCACCCAACCTTGGGTAAGCCTATTGCAACAATGCCAGCGCGTGAGTTCTTCCGCCTGACATCTAAGTACGGACACGACGAGGTTCACTCGAAGGAGTTCTTACGTGATTACAACAAGCGGTTCCCGGAACTATCACCTAATCAAATCTAATGCAGACGAAGTCATACGACGATTTACTGGCACTTACAACAGCCCTAATAGGGGCAGGCAGCCTTACTTATGAAGAGCAAGATCAAATCTTACAGTTCGTAAATCGACGGGCGCACGAGGCTTATCAGACCTCTGATAGCTGGCCTCGCTATATGATAGCTAATGAGCCACGTACAATCGTAGCTAACCAGACTGTCCCCTATGCTGAGGACAGCTTCTATGTATTCGGAGCAGGGACATCAGTAGTCAATGGACTATACACACTGAGTTCCTTACAATTTAACAGTCACGACGTATGGGAACGTACGGACGGAAGTGACTCCTACTTTATCCGTCGGGAGACTCACGGAGGTAATAACACTTGGCACATCGTAAAAGCTGCAAGTGCTACGCAGGTTACTGCGGATGCTTACTACTACGAAGATGGTCAGAATGGAAACTATCCAGACGAGACCGGGTGGACGGTTGACACGGATGGTACAGCCGCCGCTCCTACAGCAGTAAACGTAGCAAACATTGCTGAGTTCATTCGGATTCACCGCACTCAGCCATTCGTCAATCAATCATCACGTGAGTACGAGTTCTATGTGACAGCACAGGGTGCTCACATTATGAACATCGGTGGAGGTGAAGCTAGTACAGCTTATATCACCTACAAGAAGGAGTTCACACCATTTACGGTCGCATCAACTGACATACCACAGGAGTGGTTCTAC
>Ga0222716_10003914_pt1 | contig 11785 bp, 23 predicted proteins | sample C33_13DmetaG_FD_165044 | JGI IMG/M metagenome (GOLD analysis project Ga0222716, IMG submission 165044) | Estuarine water microbial communities from San Francisco Bay, California, United States - C33_13D | ecosystem: Environmental > Aquatic > Marine > Unclassified | place: USA: California... | reverse complement strand
ACTTCTTGCATGATGTTGTCAAGCTTGTCTAGCTTGTTCATCATCTCTATTAATTTTTGTTCTTTCATAATTATAAACTTAGTAAATCTTTTTTGAAATGTCTGAGGGTGTAATCTTTTTTATTAGTTACAGTTTTATATATCTTAGTTTCAATCCCTCTCTCTGCAAATATCCAATAAACATCACTAACCTTTGAGTCTTTAGTGGTCATTCTGTCACGAGACTGCCAATAACTAAGGGCAGAGAAATCTATGTTGTAATACACAAGGCAATCAGCTTCTTTCAAACTAATTCCTTCACGCCCACTCACTATCTGAAGAGCTATGCTTTTATCAGTTTGTTTAAACACCTCTAAATCATCAGCTAAATCATCTCCGTATACTTGTTTTAAGGCATCATACTCTGCCTTAAATTTATAGAATATACCTATCTTCTTATTTTTAAATTTAGTGCGTATAAACTTAGCTTTTGATAAATCAGTTACCATATATTTACCACTCTCCATTTTAACTGTACCTGAAAACAACTGATGTATCTTTGACATCTTCTTTACACCTGTGTCTCCAAGTATTACTTCTTCAGTTTTTTTACCCGAAATTATTCCATGCTCTCTCATTTCTTTTACAAAATTGTAAGTAAGCTCACTCATCTCAACCTTTAACACATGCTCTTGAATCTCTGATTTAAAACCCGCCTCCTTCTGAGTATAACTAATCATATATGGTTTCATCTTATCTAGTATTACAGGCTTTCCATCATCATAATTGTTTATGTGAAAGGAGTTGATTACTTTCTGCACAACATTAACATAATCTTTAGCAAACTTATAAAAGCTAACATACTGTTTAAACGGATTCTTTGGACACGCATACACCTGATGGTATATCTGACTGAAAGATTCTGGAGTCGGTGTTCCAGACATTAAAATAACATAAGGGTTTTGTTTTGATATAATTTCTTTAACGAGTTTAGTCCTCTTACTAGGTTTTGGATAAGCTCCTAGCGTGTGTGCTTCATCAAGAACAATAAAATCAAAACTATTAGGTTGATTAATTCTAACTTTATGAAGGCTTTCATAATTAATTATAGTTATATTATAGTTTGGTTTTAACTTGTCATAGTCAGCTTGAATAGAACTAATTGCTATCTTCTTAGTTACAAATAATAAATTATCAATACCTAACTTATCTGCTACACCTAATGCTGTTAAAGTTTTACCCGTTCTAACCTCCATCGATAAATAACAGAACAGGTGTTGCTGTAAAACCGTGACTGACTTTTCAATAATCTCTATTTGATAATCTCTGAACTTCAAAATAAAAACTCCTCCTCCTCTTCTTCCTGTTCCTGTATAGTACCCGATTTTAACTCTATCCACCTTCCTGTGTTATCCTTACCATCAACAGGCGGTTGCCCTGTTTTATACTCAGCGTACGCGTGTAGCCATTTATAAAAAACTTGTCTGCTAATTGTCATCCTAGATTTAGGACCATAGTCAGGATACTCATTTATAAAATCAAAGTACAACTCATTCTTGTATATTCTTACACCCTCCATTAACTTATCATTGGTAACTGAATCTTTTACAAGACCACACCACTCTATAAAGTCGTGTGATGTAGCGGCAGAAAGCTGTCTAATTTTTAAATTAACAAATTCACTTTCAACTAAACCTTCATTAAGATAAACCTGAAGACAACTAATCATATAGTTATCAAACACACACCACTCATCATCATCCCAATCGCCAAAAAAAAGTTTTCCAAATTCATCTTGTGGTGTATATGATTTGTTATAATGTTGATACAATTCTAACTCCCACTTTCTACGAGCGAAAGAGTTACCACTTCCTTTAATGGCATAGTTTGTGGTAATTGCTATCTTAGGACTCTTGCTAAATGGTATCTTTATAGCGTCCTTGTTTTTCTTTTCGAGAGTCAATCCCTCGGTAACCACGCTGAATAATCTTTCAAAACTAAAATACTTCTTGACATCATCAAAGCAAAGTATCTGCGTATCTGCTGATACTAATTGATAAGCAAATGATTTCTCAAAAGCAAATGCTTTTCCATCAATAGTCACTAGCTTTTTCATGTGGCTCAGAGCGTTCATAAATATACCCTTACCTGTTCCGCCCTCAGGGTTATCAGAAATAACCTCATCATTTAAAATTACTGCGGGACAATAAGATAGATTCTTGTGTCCGTGCATAAGAAATCCAATCGTAGACTCCATAGACTTTGTTCGACTTTGGCTTTGTGCACACACATTATTTATAAATGTTTTGTAATCACAATGCGTTGTTAAACATTGTTTAAACGCTCTATCAATCACTTGGTCTTTCCAAACATAACCATCTAAATCAACATAATCTATGGATAATACCTTGTTTTTTCTAACCTGTACAGCACAATTATTATAATATAAATAAGATGTATCCTTTGTGTCTTCTATAAAATACACATCTATTGTATTAATTAATGTCAGAAACTCTTCTTTAAAGAACCTTGTTTGCTCTGCAAAGTAATTATAAATGGATACATCTTCAACTTGATACAAATAATCAAGAACGAAATCTTTAATCTCTTTCTCGCTTGTGTGGTCAATTAAGTTATTAGTCACTCTTACAAAGATATAACTCTTACTCCCCTCAGGCGCGTACTTGTGAAATCCGTTATCTTCAAGAAAGCGTTTAAACAACAAGGGCACTATCTTAATCACACCTTTCTCGTTCTTAGTCCAAAACTCCTCATCCTTTCCTTCTTCTGCTTTTTTAATTACTTCATCTATTGTATCATCAGGAAGGTTTGTTTTCTTTAAATCTTTTTTAACATCTTTTTTTGGCTCTCCTCTTTTTAACCTCTGCTTTATATTATCTATGGTCTCAGTATCTTCATAGTATTTTGTTCCAAACAAGTGTGTCTTGCTGTATGCTGAGTTTATTGTGGTCTCTATCTCGTGTGTAGGGAAGCCTTGTGTCGCATAGTTATTACATATTATAGAAGCAGTTGATTTAGAAATACCAAATTCATTCATAGCCTGAGCAATCACATACACATTATGGTTGCGTTGCCCCTCTGTCATAGGGTATTTATTCTGCCACCACTTTACAAGAATCTCTACTATCTTGCTTTCGTCGGTAATTTTTAACAAAGGTTGACCTTGTGCTAAATGTTTTTCTTGGTACTCGTCTTCTTCTAATTTTTCCCATACATTACTTTCTTGATTAACATACAATTGATTATCATAACTTTCGTAACACACCCTTGATAAATTTTTTGAGGTCGTGTCAAAGTATGGTGAAGCAAAGTGTTTATTAAGTGCATTAAAATATTTTTTATGGTTGTCTGAGTCTTGCGGTATTTGAACTAATACCTTCAATCCATTTCCTGAAGGAGACACAAACACGGCAAAGACAAACTTATTTTTTTCAAACTTCGCTTTATCTTCTGCTAAATCTTTTTTCTTTTGATAGCCGTCAAAATCTAAGCATATCAATCCACTATGAGTAATTAGCGAAGCGTCAGAACGCTTGTTAAATGCTCCTGAAAAACAAATAGAAGGTAACTTCTTTTTAAGTTCGTTCCTTTTATTTTTATCTTTCTCCGCCCTTATACTTTTGACTAACTCTTTGTTTCGCCCATTCTTTATTCTTTCAAGAATAAACATGACATCTCTATGAAAAGGTGCGTCAGTTTCTAGTATGTTCTTAAATATCGTTACTTCTTTCTTCAATTTGTTTGTAAATAAAAAAGGAGGAGGAGACAACCAATTAATATGAAAAAGAAAAAAATCTCCTCACTCCTGTTATAAATTAAATTTAATTAAAAAGGCATATTATCCTTTTGTGGTATAGTCTTTACATTATACCAACCATTACCCAAATAAATAGTCTCCGCTTTAGAGTCTCTTTCTTCAGGAGTTTTCGATACCATAGCCGTTGCGTTCTTCCCATATTGGTCGTCGCTATCAAAGATAAGTGCGGTCATGTTAGCATAACTACCCTTGTCTCCTTTGACTATTTTTTCTTTTGGTATCTTGTCTAGGTTGATACTTATATTTAAAGTTCCTATAACATTTCTTTGATTACTCATAAATATATATTTAAATTACTTTCTTAGTGTACGACGCTCGTACATCTTCAGTTGCACCTTCGACATAATACTTCTCGTATTGCTCAAGTGCCTCTATAACCCTCATCCTACCCATATCAAGAGTTTCTTCTGACGGAGTTATCTCACACACATCATAATAAATCTTTCCTTCACTATCTTCTTTTGGTTTCTTCCCAATAAATATAAACTTAAAGTTCATACCAAACATCTCCTTATAGAGATAGGCTTGAGAATTGTACCCCCAAGAATCAAGAGTCCACTTCGTAAAATCACTTGGATTACTAGATGTGGTTTTGAAATCTATTATAACATATTGACCCGACTCGTCTTGTGTAATCAAGTCGGCTTTCCCTTTGAACTGATGACCATGAAGGTCAGCTATCACAGGTTGCTCTCTCAGAGCCTCAGGTTTACTTAATAAGTCCCTAATGAACTGAGTGCACGCAGTCTTGTCGTCCATTACCCAATCCGCTATGTCTTTTATCGCCATAGCTTCATTGGTTTTTAAAACAAACTCGACTTTGTTTTCTTCTAAATACTCTTTGTATTCTTTAGCATTTCTTGTCTTTGCGTCTACCATTGGAAAGTTCTTTGCTTTGTCTTCCTCTAATAGAAGCTGATGAAAATATCTACCCGCCTCTAAGGCTTCGTTTAAACGCACCGGCTTTCTAAATGACTTGATGTCACTTCTTAATGCTTTGATATCACTATTGGATAAAAACTGTGACCCAAACTTCCCGTAATAATCTTCGTCGTTCTTTAACTTTTCTATTATCTCACTACTTTCCATACATCTCTTTTTTCATGTCCTGAACTAACTTAGTGTCTAGTATTACATTCTCTGACATAATACCTAGAATCTCATCCCACGTCTTGCCGTTTTTCCTATGGTTTTCTGCACTCTTTTTCATAACCGCATAATTACCCTTAGTCATCTTAGTTTTCGTTGACTTAGCCTTACTATTATCTTCCTCCGTATTAGAACTATTTAATTTTGCATTAGCTACTTCGTTGTATGAAGCTACCGCAGCGTCTATTCCTATTCCAAAATTAGCTAATGCTCTACCCCAAGCTGAAGTCTCGCAGTTCTCCACATAACTTGTCTTGTTAATAAACGAACTTCCCTTAACCTCTTGTGCTATACCTGAAGCAATCGGGTTTTGTTTGTCATCATAAATGGTGGCTTTAATTGTTATAGAGGTTTCGTTTATATCAACAACCTCTGACATTAAACTATACCCCACATAAGTGGTGCGAAAATGTTTTAATCTTTCGCTTACCTCTACATATTGTTTTCCCTGTATGTTTACTGATTTTAATTTAGTCATCTTTATTTAGTTTTTGAGTTAGTTTATAATACTTTCTGAGAATTTGTTCTCGTGTCTCCTTAAGAATCCTAAGCCTCTTTGGACTTTGGTTTCCGTTCATCTCGTTGGAGATACCTACTTTTACCCTTTCAAGTTTCTCAGTATACTTTTTAAGAGTAATGTCTATAACAGCACCTACCCACCCTTTGTTGATGAATAGAGAATACAATCCTTTTTCTATCTCAACATAATAGTTGACACTCTTTTGTGGGTCGTATATCTTAATTTCTCCTGTCATATCGTCTTTGGTTATCTTAACACCTAAGTACACACACGCTTGATAGCCGTCGCCGTCTATGTTCACGCTACCATACTCAGAGCGAGCCTGTTTAAACACTTTGTCTAATTCATTAGTGCTCAATCTTATCTAGCTTTTGTATAATGTGCAAAAGGTCAGGGTCTTTTTCTAGCTTCGACTTGAAACTATCTACTGCGTACTTGATGTTTGATACATCTTGTTCTAATCCTACTTTGTCCGTGTAAGATTTAATCTCTGTGAATCCCATTTGTCTTTTGTCATGACAAAGGTAGAACAGGAGTTGTCTTGCGTCGACGACTCCCGCTTCCCTTGACTTTACAAACAAATCAGAACTATTGATACCCAAGTGGGCACAAATATTTTCGGTGTATTGTTTAAATATATACTCTTTCATTGTATTTCTTTTAAGTCTTTTATTATAGATGTTAATTGATTTTCTTGGTCATAAGACATATTGCCTGAAGACGCTTTTAATTTTTCTAACTTCTCAAGAGTGCCTGACACTCTTTTTACGATTGCTTCCAATCTATGTTGATACATCTGAATTTGTTCCTCCATTTTAAAAATTTAATAATTGCAATCTCCTTCTATACTTCTTGGCTAAAGAAAACTTTTTCTTTGCTTCCTTAAGTAAATATAAGTCTCCTTGAGGTACTCTGCAAATTAAATAAGGTTTTCTTGTAGACCTCCTGATGACCTCTACATCTTTGTCGGGGTCAAAAGAGATTAATAAGCGTACTGCTTGGTTTCTTTGTTCAAGCATACTATCGTACACAAATGATTTATGTAACTTCTTTCTGCGTATGCGACGCAAAAAAGTTTTTAAGGGGGTTGAAAATAATGTCATAATAGTTAGTGTTTATATGATTACAATTTAAACATTTGTAAGTGAGCGTCGTGTATTCTCCGTGATACTCTTCTTGTATCACTTCCACTTCTTGACTTCTACACTTATTACAAATTGTTTTTTTCATTGATTATCTTATGCAAAGATATGTAATTATTTTTGAATAACAAAATAAAAAAAGAAGAACGACTCAGGCATTACATTTTTATATCGTCTTTCGTATGTTGACCCTTTCATATCAACTGCCTGACCTTCTTTTTAAAGCTGTTTAAACGCTCTCTTTACCAAGTTATAGTTTTCTCGCTTATATCCATGTCCTCGAAATAACCTCTAACCTGAGGGTATAACTCGTCGTAAATATTTTCATCTGACAATGTTAAATGGTCATTGTCCCATATATCTATATCATCAATACCATACCCATTTTGATAGTAAGCCGTTGCCTCATATTGTTTGCCTTTGTAATCAAACTTGAGGTTTAAATGAAAGTTCATACAATACGCTTCCTCTGAAGAAACATTTATAATACTATCCTCTCTCTCTTTTAATTCTATGTCGTGCCTTTCCATAATTTTAGTTGTTTATTTGTTTAGTTTTTGGATAATTAAATAATTCAGAAATTTCATCAATTATATTATCTCCAAACTCTTCGTTGCCATACTTTACAAGTATGTCTATTAATTTATTATGTTTTTCCATAACTATATATATTTATTTATTAAATCTACTCCCTCATAGACATCTATAAGGTGTTCTAAATCCGTCTCTGAAAACTCTTCTTCGTACTGAGCAAGTTCTCTTCGATTCATATTCTGAAAGTCGCAATCTAAAAATGTGCCACCTCCGTTGCCGTCATTCCAAATCAGCAATCCGTTTATGTTTGTATTGCACTCATACCCTAATCCTCTTCGAGTCTCAAAGTATCGTACACCTGTAACCTTTAATTGTTTTTCCATAGTTTTAGTTGTTTAAATCTTCTATATCGTTTTGAATCTCATCAATCTTATCTAAGATTGGTTGTATTAGATTAATAGTTTCGTGGTCATCATCACTTCTGACCAAAGACATAAGGCTACTATATGCCTCATCTAATATCCTAATTGCGTGTTTTTCCATAATTTATTTTTTATATAATGCTCTTAACATTTCTTCCATAGCAAAGTTTTGCATTGCGTATAGGTTGTCAACCTTCCTGACTTCTCTCTTTGGAGAGTCAACAAGTTTTATAGAGGGCTTGTTTAAACGCTCTGTCTCTTTGATTAGCTTTTCGATTTGCTCTGAGTTAATCTGCATTAGTCCTAAGTCTTTGGTTTTCCCTTATGATAGGGTTAGTAATTTCCGTCTTCAGATAGTGGTTTAAACTTTCCTCTATGCTGTCTCTCAAATCCCAAAAGTTAAACTTGGGAGAGATATTCTTCGAGTTCTTTTTACTTTTGTAAGCTAAGTAATCTCGATACTTCCTAACATCTTCTAACACTTCGTTTAGAATCTTGTTTTTTAATTCTACTTGTTTCATTATTAGTATTTATTGAATAATTTTGATAAAGATATGTAATTACTTTTTAATAACCAAATTATTTTACAAAAAAAAAGAGGGTGCGTTTAAACACCCTCTCTTCTTCTCGAAACAAAACTTATATTTCTTTTGATAATTTAAGTAGTGGCTTGAACTCTTTATATCTTGCTTTTTCCTCCGCTTTTATTTGGATAGCTTTAAATTTAAGATGATGAAAAAATTCTTTCCATTGCTTTTTACCACTTGGCAAACCGAACACCTCAGATATTTTTCCAGCTAACAAACAACATCTGTCGGCTTTGTGATAATGTTCGTATTCACTAAAGTAATCTGCTAAATCTCCTAACTCATCAAACACATCTAGCACTATGTTTAGTTCCCTAATATCTTCTGAAGATACTAATGAGTCAATATTGAATTTATTGTCGCTACCTAAAACGACTCCTGATAATAATTTTGATTTTAAATTTTCGAAATTTTCTATTTATTAAATTAATTTATCGAGACTATCTCGACTTGTTGATACAAATGTAAGTTCGCATTGCGAACACTTAATTCGTTTTTGATTTAAAAAAAAAGAGAGTGCGTTTAAACACTCTCTCTTTTATTCCGACAAAGTCGGGTTACAAACCTAATTAACAATTTCTTCGTCAAACGCTTCTTTCTCCCAATCTTCAATTTGCTCGTCGTCAAAGTAATAGTTTTGAAAACTTATTCTAGGGTTATGAACGGACGCTTTTACTATCGTTTGACACTTCTCTTCAAAGTCGTGGTCGTAATAGTATAAATGTTCGGGGTCTATTGGATGTGAGTACACCTTTGAATTTGCCAAAGGGTCGGTCTCTACTAGCCACCATAACTGATAATCGTCAGCCGTAGTTAAGCTATCGAAGATGAAATGAATTTCGCAATCATTAATAGCAATTAATTCTTCTTTTGTATGATACATAATTTGTTTGTTTTAAAGTTATACAACCCCGAGTCGTTTAAACAACTCGGACGCTTTGAGCCTAATGTGGTTTATAGTCGCTCAATCGACTTTTAATCCGTGTAGCCATTTTCTACTTTTTCGTCGATAATTTCAGTAATAAAATTTCTCAATTCTACTAGCTGTTTATATCTAAATATATCACGAATGAAATATTTGAAAATAAAAAATTGACTATCAATATATTTATCTTTATCCATTATTTAATCTTTTTAATTGTTAATCCTCGTGTGCCGTTAGGCGTAATTGTCTCGGCAAAATCCCAACCCTCTTCCAAAACTATCTCAAACACTTTACATATATTGTTTTGGTATATAAAGTCGCTTAGATGTTTTCGAATAATGTATCGCTTTTGCTCGGGCGTAGTATTTGTTTCGTTATACACCCGATATTTTCCCTCTTCATACAAAGGGGGAAACTCTTCCTTTTTGATATTCATACGCTTGGCGTCAGCGTCAGAAAGATTTCTAATAAATCTCTTGGTTTTGATTTGGGCTTTGCGTTGCTCTAGCCCGTGCCATTTAGTTCTATTCATCTTCTAATTTGTTTTTAGTTTCAATAGAAAATTTATAATTCATCAGTACATCAATACATTTAGAAATGCCGTCAATGTATCCGAGTTGATAAAGCCTTGACTGAGTTTCATCAACAAATTCACTTTGCCTCAACTTAGCGTAATCTTTAACTCCATTAACTTGACTAACTCTATATTTACCTAATTTTTTAATTAGTTCATCAATATTATTAGCTGAAAATTTTTCTTGTAAAATGTAGTTATCTACTTTTTCTTTAAATGTCATAGTTTAAAATTTAATGTTTGTAAATGACGGGGGCGTTTAAACATTGCCCCCGTTTCGACCAATCTATTTATTATAGGTCTCGTCAGATTTACTTAATTCTTTGTGCCAAATCTTTTGAAATTCTTGGTTAAATGAGTGGTAGTTTACATCTTCAAATGCACTTTGAGACGCTTCGAAAATTTGTTCGGGGTCGTAATCAAAATAATTAGATATTAAACAACCTAAAACTTCAGCGTCTTTGACGCTACCCGACGCAATTGAATCGGGCGTAAAACTCAATTTTTTATATCTAGCAATTACATCTTTTAAATCAGATATAATTTTATTGCTTTCAGTATCGTATATCATAGTATTTATTTTTAAAGTTTGTAAATGACTAGGGGCGTTGTTTAAACGCCCTCTAGTTTCGGGTAATAAACCCATCATCAGATTTACTTTTATGCTTCGTGTAAAATCCCTTCATAACACGCTAAACAGCCCCAATTTGTGTGGTCTGCATAATCGTACATTGAATCAATGTTTTTCTTAGATGTACGGAAAGAAAAATCACAGCAATCGCAACAAATTTTTATATTTCGTACGCTTTGCTTTTTACCCCCCAAAGTAACTTTTTGGTGAGGGAAAAGTCCGAGTTTGTCAAGGATATTTTTTCTTAAATACTCTTTCAACTCTTCACTTTCGCCCGTGCTTCGCATTGGCATTGTAAGACCAACGGCTAGCGCGCAATCTTTAAAGGCTTTTCCGTGCCCTGAAACGCAATCGTCAACGGCGTGAACTAATTCATGCACTAATGTCCCGAGTATATCGAGAGAGCCTTCAATTGTTGACCCGTCATAATGTGGCGTTATAATAATTTGATTTATCCCGCCCGCGTGTGAAACTTTGTTAAAGCATTGACCCAAGGTTTTGACGCCACCTTTTGCGGTTTTGTTTCCCCTTGTAGCCCATGAAATTGATAACTCAACTTTTGGCACTTTATAGCCTTTTGGCTTGAATAAAGATTTACGCATTATGTCAGTCGCTTCAATTAAATAATTCTCACGGCTTAATTTTGATTTTTTCATAGTTTTAATTTTTAAAGTTTGTAAACCTTAACCCCGTTTAAACGGGGTCAAACGCTCTACGCTTAATTACCTTTTTTAAGAGGCGTAGACCTCTAAGAAATTTTAAACTCGTAAACACTTTTGTTAAGTTTGTCAGGACTAGTCGAGGTTAATTTTGTAATTAAATAACCTTTACTAGTATAACCCCTTTGAACATATTCATTGCCACCTAATCTTCTAAAAAACTGAATTGAGTCAGTGCTAGTAATATTTTCATATTGCTTTTGCGTCAACTCGTCAACCTCTTTTTTAACCTCAATGTATGTGGTTTTTGTATTAGGGTTTTTTTCTAAATATGTTTTAGTCATTGTAATGCTCATAATATTATTTTTTAAAGTTTGTAACGCGCAAAAGTATGTTTAAACACTCTTTCGCACCGCTTTGCGCTTAATACCTATTTATACAGGCGCAAACCTGTTTTTAATTACTTTAAAAACTATGTGCTTTCAATATGTCAATGAACTCAAAACAGAAATTTTTTCAAGGTGCGTTTGGCTTTTTTAATTAGTATTCTAAGCACTTATTTTTTTCGCTTTGCGGGTAATTTCATCTAACCCTTTATTGAATAACTTTTGAACAAATATATAATAAATATTAATACGCTCGACATAAATTTATAAATGTTAGTAAAGTTTTTTATAACTAACTGATTTTAAATAACTTATAAACTTAATTTCCCCTAAATTTATTTTTCTTTCTAGAGGGTCGGCGGGGTGTAAACGGGGGAAGGTCTGCACCTATCCCCGAACAAAGGGCAAACGGAAGAGGAAGAGAGCGGAAGAAAAACCAA
>Ga0222716_10003913_pt1 | contig 11788 bp, 9 predicted proteins | sample C33_13DmetaG_FD_165044 | JGI IMG/M metagenome (GOLD analysis project Ga0222716, IMG submission 165044) | Estuarine water microbial communities from San Francisco Bay, California, United States - C33_13D | ecosystem: Environmental > Aquatic > Marine > Unclassified | place: USA: California... | reverse complement strand
GCCACTTCGGTGGGGGCGACGGGCCCATCATAGGGGCATTCGGTGACGCAGGAAATATAACCGCGCAGCCGCACCCCCTCCGGCGCCTCAGCCCTGAATGTCGCAATGACGTCTTGCACACGCTCCACAGCCCCGGCGAGCGAAATATTCGTATTGGCGCGGCTAAAACCTTCGGTTGCCGCGATGAACACACAAAGCCCCCCGACCGGGGTCGCCAAAGCCGCCCGCAAACCCCGATTATTGGGGGCCAGAGCATAGAGCTGCGCCGCGCCGGGTGTCACCCCCTCAACCACCTGCGCCGCATCTGCCATTTGCGGCACCCATTTGGGGCTGACAAAACTGGCGCATTCGATCCGCCGAAGGCCCGCGCCCGCCAAAGCCTGCGTCAGGGCGATTTTATCCTCCGAGGAGATAAAGGCCGGTTCATTTTGAAGCCCGTCACGCGGGCCAACCTCAAAAATCTCCACCGCCTTACTCATCACGCGTCCTCCTGTGCGGCTTCAATCACAGCCAAAACCACACCCGCATCCACTTGTTGATCTTGCCGCGCCGTTAAGTTTTCAACGCGGCCCGCGTGATCGGCGCAAAGCGTATGCTGCATTTTCATCGCTTCGAGCACGACAATCGGGTCTCCTGCGGCAACCTCTTGCCCCGCGCGCACGAAAACCTGTTTGACCAAGCCAGGCATCGGCGCTGTGATCGCCCCATCGCTTTGAACCGTCGCGGTACGCTCCAAGGGGTCAATCACATCAAACACCAGAGTTTGCTCACCAAAAAGATAGGCTTTGCCAGCGGCCAAGACCGCAGGCCGCTGCGATAGCGTACGCGGACCCAGTTCAAAGATCTCCCCGGCCACATTGACCACGGCCTGCCCCCCAGGGCGTAGGCTCACATGCACAGTTTGCAGCTCATCTTGATGGCGCAAAGCCAGGCTTTGGCGCAGCGGTGTGAACAGCGTGAAACCCGCATCACCCTGCCGATCTCGGCCAGTATCCAACAGCCCCATGGCGCAAAGCGCCGCTCTTGCCCAATCTTCCGGAGCCGGTGCCGGCGCGCGGGTCAACCCCTCCATATCACGCGCGATCAACCCTGTATCAAAGCTGCCGGCCACAAAATCCTCGTGCTGCAGAAGCGCAATCAAAAAATCACGATTGGTCTTGAGACCCGCGATTTGAGTCAATTTCAAGCCCCGCAGCAGCAGCCGGAGCGCGCTGGCACGATCTGGGCCTGTGGCGATAAGCTTTGCGATCATCGGATCATAATAGGGCGTGACCTGCCCACCCTGCGCCACGCCTGTCTCCACACGCAATCCAGGTCCAAAGTTCAGATGATGCAACTGGCCAATCGAAGGCAGAAAACCCTGCGCGGAATCTTCGGCATAGAGCCGCGCCTCAATGGAGTGACCCTGCGCATGGATTTCATCTTGCTTCAGCGGCAACAGCCCCCCCGCCGCAACTTGCAGCTGCCAGGCCACCAAGTCTATGCCTAAAATCTCTTCGGTGACGGGGTGCTCCACCTGTAATCGCGTGTTCATCTCCATGAAATAAAAGCTGTCTTCGTTCAGAGCGGCGCTGCCATCCACAATAAACTCAACCGTGCCTGCGCTGGCGTAACCAATGGCCTGAGCGGCGCGCACCGCCGCCCGCCCCATCGCGTCGCGAACCGCATTTGGCATATGCGGCGCAGGCGCCTCCTCAATCACCTTTTGATGACGGCGTTGCAAAGAACAATCCCGCTCATAGAGGTGCACAGCTTTCTGCCCATCACCGAACACTTGGATTTCAATATGGCGTGGGTTGGCAATGAATTTTTCAATCAACACCCGCGCATTGCCAAAGGCGCCTTGCGCCTCTGACTGTGCCGAGGCCAGATGGGCCGCAAACTCCTCAGGCCGGTCGACACGGCGCATCCCTTTGCCGCCACCGCCCGCCACCGCCTTGATGAGAACGGGATAGCCAATCTCTGCGGCGGCTTGTTGCAGCCGCTCCAAAGACTGCGTCTCGCCGTGATATCCCGGCACAATCGGAACTCCGGCCTTTTGCATTAAAGCCTTTGCGGCATCCTTGAGCCCCATGGCCCGAATGGCCGCAGCGGGCGGGCCGACCCAGATCAGGCCCGCCTCTTGCACCGCTTGGGCAAAGTCGGGATCCTCTGACAAAAACCCATATCCCGGATGAATGGCATCTGCGCCGCGCTCTTGGGCCGCCGCGATAATCGCATCACTGCGCAAATAGCTCTCAGCTGGGCTGTGACCGCCCAGATACACCGCCTCATCACAAGACTGCACATGCAGCGCCTCTTCATCCGCCTCCGAGGCAATGGCCAGGGTGGCAATTCCCATCTCCCGGGCAGAGCGGGCAATGCGGCAAGCAATTTCGCCGCGGTTGGCAATCAGCAGTTTTTGAATCATTTCTGCAAGCTTTCAGCGTGATAGCTGCGGTAGCGCCGCCGGAAAATAAAGTTGGGACGATCCCCTTCAAAGAGATAGAAACATCCCCCCACAACCACCAAAGCGTTGCACAGATCGTAGTATTGCGCAGGCCCGCTCAACAGCCCCCCATAGCCCGAGGCCCCACTGAAAAAGCGGATCAGAAAAATCATCGGCACAAATAGGGCCGCCAGATAGGCTTGCCGGTTGCGCAGCACGAGGCCAGCGCCGGTCAAAAACAGCACGGCTCCGAAGACCAGGCGCGGCAGAGAGGCGCTGCTGCCCAGGACAATCTCAAGGCCTCCAACAGCAACAAACCAAAGGCAGATCAGCCAGATGGCCAGACCAAAACGCCCTTTGGCATGGCCGCGCACCTGCGCCTCGGTGACATAGACCCAATGGCGGCCAAAGCTGTCCGGCTGGGTCGTCACTGTCGTTTCATCTCGCATATCATTACATCCTAAAGACGCCAAATTTTGTTTCATCGATTGGGGCATTGAGAGCCGCGCGCAGGGAGAGAGCCAAGACCTTGCGGCTGTCCCTCGGATCAATCACCCCATCATCCCACAATCGCGCGCTGGCGTAGAGCGGATCGGATTGCGTCTCAAACATCTCAAGCGTCGGCTGTTTGAATGCGGCTTCTTGCGCGGCGCTCCAGCTGCCTCCCGCCCGCTCAATCGCATCACGTTTGACCGTGGCCAATACGCCGGCCGCTTGCGCCCCCCCCATGACGGCTGTGCGCGATGTCGGCCAGCTCCATAAAAACCGCGGTTGAAAGGCGCGGCCTGCCATACCGTAGTTGCCTGCCCCATAGCTGCCCCCGACAATCATGGTAATTTTCGGCACAGAGGTACCGGCGACCGCCGTGACCATTTTCGCCCCATGGCGCGCAATGCCCTCGTTCTCATATTTTTGCCCCACCATAAATCCCGTAATATTTTGCAGGAAAATCAGCGGTGTTTTGCGTTGAGAGCAGAGTTCAACAAAATGCGCACCCTTTTGCGCCGCCTCGGAAAACAGCACACCATTATTGGCAACAATGCCAACCGGCATGCCCTCAATATGTGCAAACCCCGTGACCAAGGTGGTGCCAAACCGCGCTTTAAATTCATCGAACGCACCGCCATCGGTCAACCGGCAAATCACATCGCGAATGTCATAGGGCGTGGTTAAATCACTCGGGATCACATCAAAAATGTCATCCATACCAGGTGCTTGCGCGTCGCCCGCCGGCGCAAAGGCGGGTTGGGGCGGAGCGGCTGGCAGGTGGCGCACCGCCTCACGCGCCAGAGCCAGAGCATGGGTGTCATCTTCCGCCAGGTAATCGGCGACCCCCGACAGGCGCGTGTGCACATCTCCGCCGCCCAAGTCTTCCGCAGACACCACCTCGCCTGTGGCCGCTTTGACCAATGGCGGCCCCGCGAGAAAAATCGTCCCCTGCTCTTTGACGATGATCGACACATCCGCCATGGCCGGCACATAGGCGCCCCCGGCCGTGCAAGACCCCATCACCACAGCAATCTGCGCCAAGCCTTTGGCAGACATCTGAGCTTGATTATAAAAAATGCGGCCAAAATGATCCCTATCTGGGAAAACCTCATCTTGGTTGGGCAAATTCGCCCCGCCGCTATCGACCAAAGACACCACGGGCAGATGGCACTCTTGGGCAATTTCTTGGGCACGCAGATGTTTTTTCACGGTCATCGGATAATAGGTGCCGCCTTTCACCGTAGCATCATTGCAAATCACCATAACTTGGCGTCCATGCACTGTGCCGACACCTGTGATGAGCCCAGCGCAGGGTGCCGCGCCCTCGTACATACCATGGGCAGCGGTGGCCCCAACTTCTAAAAATGCGCTGCCGGGGTCCAAGAGATTGGCAACCCGGTCCCGCGGCAACATTTTTCCGCGCGCCAGATGGCGGGCTCGCGCCGCGTCACCGCCGCCTTGCGCAGCCTTCGCTGCGGCCTGCTCTACCCGCGCCAAAGCCTGCAGATGCAGCTGTTTGGCGGTTGAAGCTTCCATCTGTGTCACCGCGCGCCGCCTCTACTCTTTCAAAACACAATAGTCTGCGGTGGAGCGCCCTTCGAGACAGGCCGCATATTCACCGCTCAAACCGACGAGCTCTGTGATTTGGCAGCCAAGCTGCTTGGCCGCCAAACGTGGCTTGCCCTCAGGATCTCCTTCGGCCTGGCATTTTTGCGAGACATAGTTGATCCAACCGCTCAAAATACCTGCCAAATCTTCGGCAGATTTTACCGTGATGGCCTCGGTCACATCCTCCTGCAAAAGCCGCATAGTCGCGGTCCAGCCTTCGCGTTCGCTTTGCAGACAGGCCAAATGCGCGTCTGAGGCGACCTCCAAGCTGACGCAGGGCTCAAAGATCAAACCCAGACATTGGCCCCAGCTGGTGTTTTGCCCCATGTTCTCTAAACACGCCATCGAATTCACATGCGCTTGCGACAGTTTCGTCTCCGCCTGTGCCCCCATGGCCAATACCGCCAATCCTAGGCTTAATAAAAAATTTTTCATAACATTTTTCCCATCAATTCTCGGCCAACCAACATGCGACGAATTTCGCTCGTCCCGGCACCGATTTCCATCAATTTTGCATCCCGAAACAGCCGCGCCACGGGTGCATCGTTCAAAAATCCTGCCCCGCCCAGCGCTTGCACGGCTTGGTGAGCCTGTTTCATAGCCTCTTCACTGGCAAAGAGGCAGCAGGCCGCCGCGTCTTGGCGTGTCACCTCACCCCGATCACAGGCTTTGGCCACCTCATAGACATAGGCCCGCGCCGAGTTCATCGCTGTATACATATCGGCGATTTTACCCTGCATGAGTTGAAAACTGCCAATCGGTTGGCCGAATTGCTTGCGTTCTGCCACATAGGGCATGACCTCATCCAAACAGGCCGCCATGATGCCCAAGCCAATACCGGCCAGGACCACGCGCTCATAGTCCAGGCCAGACATAAGGACCTTCGCTCCGGCACCCTCTTGTTGCAGCACGTTCTCAAAGGGGACTTCCACATTGTCAAAGATCAGCTCCGCCGTATTCGACCCGCGCATGCCCAGCTTGTCGAAATGACCACTGGTGGAAAACCCCACCATATCGCGTTCGATCAAAAAAGCGGTCAAACCGCGCGATCCGGCCTCAGGATCTGTTTTGGCATAAACCACCAAGACATCGGCATCTGGCCCATTGGTGATCCAGAATTTATTGCCATTGAGCCGATAGTATCCATTGCGCTTTTCAGCCCTTAGGCTCATCGAGATCACATCCGAGCCCGCGCCCGCCTCACTCATCGCCAATGCGCCAACGTGATCGCCAGAGATGAGTTTGGGCAGATATTTTCGTTTTTGCTCTGAGGTTCCATTAAGGTTGATCTGATTGACGCAAAGATTCGAATGCGCCCCGTAGGACAGGCTGACACTGGCCGAGGCTCGGGCGATTTCTTCAATCACCACCGTATGGGCCAAATAGCCCAGGCCGCCGCCGCCAAAGTCTTCATCTACGGTGACCCCAAGGACCCCAAGATCCCCCAATTGCTTCCACAGCTGCGCAGGAAATTGATTGTCGCGATCCACATCTGCAGCCAAGGGTTTAATCTGTTCCTGTGCAAAACGATGCACCAATGTCTGAAGAGCGTGGATATCCTCTCCTAGATCGAAACGCATACTGGCTGTAAACATAGAACCCCCATTTATTGAACGCTTGTTCAATTTAAGCAAAGTTTCACCGGCCTGTCCAGCCTAAGCACCCGGCCGGTGGCAAATAAACCCGAAAAGACCGGGCAGAGGTCTCACGCCCCCTTTGCCTCTTGAGCCACTTCCTCGGCGATAATACGCGCCACAATGGCGCAATCATCCAAAGAGAAGGTCAAAGGCAGCCGCATATCAATCACACCGTGCAAAATACGATCACTCTTGGGCATGGCACTGCTGGGCGCATAGGTCCAACTGTCATAACGGCTGGTGAACCCGACCGGATCTGGGGCCCCAAACCATTTAAGCTCCACCCCGCGGGCCAAACAGCGCGCCAGAACAGAACGGATCGCCGCCGATGACCAATCGAGCAATAGGAACTGATAGGAGGAGGCAACAAATTTTTCTTGCTGCGGCCGCTTGATACGCGTGAGGCCTGCAACCTGGGCAAGCCCCTGGTCCACGACATGATAGCGATCATTCCAAGCTGCGCATTGTGCCTCGAGCTGGCGCAGCTGTGGGCGCAAAATGGCGGCGCGCAGATTGTCCATCCGCCCTGAAATATTGGGGGTGACCAGCCGCACCGCCTCAAAAGCCTCGATCGGGGGCCCTGCACGGTGCTTGCCATAGAGCATATAGCTGCCTGACAGCATAATGGCCCGCGCCATGATCTCATCATCCTCACAGATCAGGAGGCCGCCCTCGCCAGAATTCACATGCTTATAGGTCTGGCAAGAGTAACAGCCGATGATCCCAGCACGTCCGGACCAAGTATCGCCCCATTTTGCGCCCATCGTATGGGCACAGTCTTCAATCACCTTGAGATTATGCACCTGCGCCAGATCCATCAACGCATCCATATCCACGATATGTCCACGCATATGCGACAGCATCAAAACATCGGCTTGATCGGCCTTAGCTGCCAAATCGTCAAGATCAATAACCAACCCTTCAGTCACACCCACAAACACCGGCACAGCACCGACCGAGGCAATGGCCCCAGGCACCGGCGCGAGAGTGAAAGCATTGGTCAACACCCGATCACCGGGCTTCACGCCCAGCGCACGCAGAGCTGTGGCCAGCGCATAGCCGCCAGAGGCCACAGCGAGGCAATAGCGCGCGCCCATTTGCGCGGCAAATTCCTGCTCCAAGAGCGCGGTTTCGGACACCTCGCCCGCCGCCTCATTGTATCGATGCAGCCGCCCATGCTGCATGACCGCCACGGCCGCCGCGATGGATTCGTCCAAAATGGGTTCTTGCTGGGTGAAATTGCCCATGAAAATCTCTGTCATGCGGCAGGTTTTGGTCTTGCTGCGGGCAAAGTCAATCCACTTTTGCCCGCCATGTCGCAAACAGATCAGAATTTGCGCGCTTGCGGCGCAGGCTTGAGACCATGGGAGGAGCCGATATGACGACACCAGAGGGGATTTTAGACTTCATCGCCGAGCTCACCTGGGACGACCTGCCACCGCAGGTGCGCAGGCAAAGCAAATTGTGCCTTCTGGATCTCATCGGCGTTGGAGCCGGTGGCGCTGGCACAAAATTGTCGCGCATTATTCGCGACTATAGCGCCTTGGATATGGGCGGCGCGCTGCCCATGATGTTCGACGGGCGCGGAGCCTCCGTCTCTGGCGTGGCGCTTGCCGGCGGGATGACCATTGATGCGCTTGATGGCCATGATGGGTTTAACCCGGCCAAAGGGCACGCGGGCTGCGGCGTGCTGCCGGCGCTTTATGGGCTGGCGCAAGAGTTGGGCGATGTCTCGGGTCAGGAATTTTTGCTCTGCCTCACGCTTGGCTATGAGCTGGCCTGCCGTACCGCTATGGCACAGCATGCCAGCGTTCCAGATTATCACACCTCTGGCGCTTGGGTGGCCGTGGCGGTTGCCGGCCTGGCCGCACGCCTGATGGGGCTGGACCGCGCGCAGACCGCACATGCCATGGGAATTGCAGAATATCACGGCCCCCGGAGCCAAATGATGCGCTGTATCGATCACCCAACAATGCTCAAGGATGGCTCCGGTTGGGGGGCAATGTGCGGGGTCTCTGCGGCACGTTTGGCCGCGCGCGGCTTCACCGGCGCCCCTGCGCTCACACTCAGCACTGACCATTGGCGAGATTTGGGAGACACTTGGCTGATCTGTCAACAATATTTCAAGCCCTACCCCGTCTGCCGTTGGGCACAAGCACCGATTGCGGCGGTGCTGGACCTGCAAAAACGCCATGGCTTTGACAGCCGAGCCATCACCGCGCTGCATATCGTATCCTTTCACGAATCCGTGCGATTGGGCACAAAACAGGTCACAACGACCGAAGAGGCGCAGTATTCAACCTCCTTCCCATGCGCTCTCGCCTTGGTGCATGGCACCGTCTTGCCCGAACATGTCGCTGAGGCAGCACTGGACCACCCGGAGGTTCAGCGTCTGTCTTCGATACTAACGATGGGCGAGGATGCGGCAGCGAATAAAGCCTTTCCCAACCGGCGCATGGCGCGCGCTGAGATTACCTTGGCGGCCGGAGACCGCCTGCAATCGGACTGGTTCGAACCGGAATGGGACCCGACCGACCCGCCAAGCAAAGAAGATTTGGAAGCAAAATTTTTTAACTATGCCGGCCCGGTTCTCGGCCAGGCGCGCAGTCAAGCGATCCACCGCGCCATTGAGACGCTGGGCCACACCGCCAGCGCACAGCCCTTGCTTGATCTTTTGGCTCAACCGATCAGCTGAGCGACCACATCGGGCAGATCATCAAAGTGATGCAGTAAAGCTGCGGGCGCCAAGGCCTCCATATCGCCCCCGCCCGGCCCAAAGGTCACCAGCACCGATGGGATGTCAGCATTTGCGGCGGTTGAACGGTCCGTGACCGTATCCCCAATCAAACAGACCCGCGCGCGATCCCCACCGGCGCGCTCCACCGCCTCCCACAGGGGCGCCGGGTCCGGTTTGCGCTGCGCCAGCGTATCTGCGCCCACCAAAGCGTCAAAATAGGCGCTGGCGTTTAAAGCCTGCATCAACTGCACCGCCAGAGCTTCAGGCTTATTGGTGCAAATCGCCACCGCATATCCAGAGGCACGCAGCCGGGCCACTGCGTTCAGAGCACCGGGGTAAAAGACCGTCAGCTCCGAGATATCGGCACCATAGGCCTGCAATAAAATTGGATATTGCCGATCTATTTCAGACATATCCGCCCAGCCGGCCCGCTCGAACCCAGCGCTGAGCATCGCCCGCCCGCCGCGCAAGGCAATGCCGCTGTCCTGTGGCGCCTGCAGCAGATCACCCAGCCCAAGGCCGCGAAAACAGCTGTTGGCCGCTTTGAGCAAATCTCCACTTGTATCGGCAAGCGTGCCATCCAGGTCAAAGACCACGCAGGGTTTGAGCATATTCTTGCCTCTTTGGTTACGCCGATTGCAAAAAGCGGAGTTTGTGCAAAACAGCTTGTCGATTTCCCTTATACCCTTAAAAGGGCTCCACTGATTTATAAAGGACTTAGATCCGCAAATGAATATCGCACTCATCATTCTTGCCGCGGGAAAAGGCACCCGAATGCAATCTGAGCTGCCAAAAGTTTTGCACGAGGTGGCCGGTGCCCCCATGTTGGTCCACGCTATGCGCGCCGGGCGGGCCTTGGACCCTAAACGGACGATTATTATCGCTGGCCATGGCTTTGAGGCGGTGAGCGCTGCTGCGTGCGCCGAAGATCCAGAGGTGGAAGTTGTGCGGCAAGAAGCCCAATTGGGCACCGGTCACGCCGTCGATCAAGCCCGCGCCGCATTGAGTGATTTTGATGGAACCGTCATTGTTCTTTACGGTGATTGCCCCCTTATTCAATCGCGCACCCTCGAGGAATTAAGCGCCACGCTCAGCGACTCGGCCGTCTCAGTGCTTGGATTTGAGGCGAAAGATCCGGCGCGATATGGCCGGTTGATCACAGATGGTGACAAATTGAAGCGAATTGTTGAATTCAAAGACGCCAGCCCCGCCGAAAGAGCGGTGAGCCTTTGCAACAGCGGCGTCATGGCCGCCTCCGCGGGCCTCCTCTTCGATTTATTGTCAGAAATTGATGCGAACAACGCCTCCGGGGAGCTCTATTTAACCGATGTCATTGGCAAGGCCGTGGCGCGCGGCTTGCCATGCACGGCAGTTCGTTGCGCAGAGCGCGAAACGCTTGGCGTCAACAGCCGGGTTGAATTGATGCAGGCCGAAAAAGAGTTCCAAAATCTGCGCCGCACGGAGGCTTTAGAGGATGGCGTGACTATGCCGGCCCCCGAAACCGTGCATTTTTCCTATGATACCGTCATTGGTCGCGATACAATCATTGAGCAAAACGTGGTTTTCGGCCCGGGTGTCACGGTCGAAAGCGGCGCTCAGATCCGCGCGTTTTCACATTTGGAAGGCGCGCATGTCTCGCGCGGTTGCATCATTGGCCCATATGCCCGCCTACGCCCCGGCGCGGAACTGGCCGAGGATGTCAAAATTGGCAATTTTGTGGAAATCAAAGCCAGCGCTCTCGAAGAAGGCGCTAAGGTCAACCACCTGTCCTATATTGGCGATGCGCACATCGGCGCCCGGGCCAATATCGGCGCCGGTACGATCACCTGCAACTATGATGGGGTGATGAAGCATCACACAAGTATAGGCGAAGAGGCCTTTATCGGCTCAAACACAATGCTGGTTGCACCGGTCACCGTCGGGCAAGAAGCTATGACCGCCAGCGGATCCGTGATCACGCAGGATGTGCCCGCCGGAAGTCTGGCCATTTCCCGCGCCAAACAAGACAATAAACCTGGATTGGCTTTGAAATTAATGAAAAAATTGCGCGCGCTTAAGGCCGCAAGACGAAATAAGACGAAGGATTGAACCCATGTGCGGAATTGTTGGCGTATTAGGAAATCACCAAGTCGCTCCAATCTTGGTCGAAGCGCTCAAACGCCTGGAATACCGCGGCTATGACAGCGCCGGCATCGCCACGGTCAACGCAGGCCATCTCGAACGCCGCCGGGCCGTTGGCAAGCTGGTAAACCTGTCGGACCGTTTGGTTGAAGAACCCTTGTCGGGCAAAGCGGGCATAGGCCATACCCGCTGGGCAACCCATGGCGCCCCCACCACCTTAAACGCCCATCCCCATAAAGCTGGGCCTGTGGCTGTGGTGCACAATGGCATTGTTGAAAATTTTAAGGAATTACGCACAGAATTAAACGCTCTCGGACTGACCCATGAGACCGACACAGACACGGAAACCGTGGCGCTTTTAACCCAATATTACATGTCGCAAGGCCACAGCCCCCAAGAGGCCGCGCAAAAAACCATAGCCCGCCTAGAGGGGGCCTTCGCCCTCGCGTTTCTCTTTCAAGGCGAAGATGACTTGATGATTGCTGCGCGCAAAGGCTCTCCATTGGCCATCGGGCACGGCGATGGTGAAGCCTATGTGGGCTCGGATGCCATCGCATTGGCCCCTCTGACAGATAAAATCACCTATCTCGAAGAGGGTGATTTTGCCGTGATCACCCGATCATCTATTGAAATTTATGACGAAAATGGCACTCTGGCCAATCGCGAGATGCGCACAATCGCCATCGATGCCGCACGCGTAGACAAAGGCGGCTATAAGCACTTCATGGCCAAAGAGATTGCCGAGCAACCGTCGGTGCTCAAAAACAC
>Ga0222716_10003912_pt1 | contig 11790 bp, 5 predicted proteins | sample C33_13DmetaG_FD_165044 | JGI IMG/M metagenome (GOLD analysis project Ga0222716, IMG submission 165044) | Estuarine water microbial communities from San Francisco Bay, California, United States - C33_13D | ecosystem: Environmental > Aquatic > Marine > Unclassified | place: USA: California... | reverse complement strand
GCCAAGTGCTAAATTAACTATTGATTTGGGAGATGGTAGTTCTGCCCCAACAACATTTACCACAAGTAATTCTTATTTACAATTAGGCACAACATCTTATAATAGTGCGGGAGCGGTGTATTCAATTGGTTTCGGATATACGGGAGGTTCAACAAATTCCCCCGCTTATATTGGTTTTAAACAAACAGATACGGGTAATGCGACAAAAGGAGATTTAGTATTTTTAACAAGAGATTCTACAAATGATATAGCGCCAACCGAACGTCTTCGCATCTCATCGGGGGGTGACATTAGTTTTGTTGGAAGAAGTATTGGTAATGGTAAAAATTATGCTACTTCACAATCTTGGCAACCGGGAGCCGCTAATACTTTTGATTATCAAACAGGTTATTATGGTGGAAACTTTACTAACAATGGAAGTACTGTTGAAAATTCAGTTGTATGGGGAAATGGTCCTTTTGGTAATAGAAGTCTCGTTTGGCAAACTGTTGGAGAATCATTAAATGATGCTGATGGTGGATGGAATAAGACTATAACTGGTTTACCAAGCGGTCAAAATCATGCTTATATGTCTTATGTATATGTTATGAGAACTTCTTCAGCAACTACAGGAACTTTTTACTATGGATGTAGTAGTGTTTTAACTTTAAGTGGATCATCAAATACAAATCCATATTTTCATGTGCTTGGTATTAGTGCTTTACCTCAAAATGTTTGGTGTCTAGCTGTAGGTATAATTCAAGCTCACACAGACACTAATACTGCAACACCTGCTATTAATGGAGTGTATAGAATGGATACTAAAGCAAAGATAAGTACAGGAACAAGTTTTAGAAGCGTATCTTCAGCACCTACCACACAACAACACAGAGCTTATCATTATTATTCAACAAATCCATCAGCGACTCTAGCTTTTGCTAATCCGGGATTTTATGTTGTTGATGGTAGTGAACCTAATCTAGCTACATTATTTGGTTAAGTAATTAAAGAACAACAAACAATAATAGAAGATTTAAAAGCAAGAATTGAAACACTAGAAGGATAATAAAGCAATTTTTTTTTAATTTATATTATATTATATTATGGAAGAAAACAAAGTAGAAGAAGTAGTAGCGGATCAAGTAGATTCTACTACCACAGAAAAACCGACCGAAGAAAAGGTTAAGGTTAAAAGAAGACCATCAATGAAGAAAAAAGTAATTGATGATATTATTAAAGTAGATTTATCTAAACCTAAAGAAGAAGATATAGTTGAAGAAGAACAACAGGAACCAGTGGCAGAAGAGTCCACAACAGATGAAGCAGTGGGAGAACAAAACTCCGAAAGCGAACCTGAACAAAAAAGTGAAGAACAAGTTTCCGAGGATGAACAAGACAGCGTTCTCTCGGAGATAACTGAAGAAGAAAAACAAGAAATTGTTGAAGAAAAAACAGAAGAGTTAGCCGAAGAAGTTAAAGATGCTGTAGAAGAACAAAAAGAAACTGGAGTCGAACTACCTGAGAACATACAAAAGGTGGTTGACTTTATGAACGAAACCGGTGGGTCTTTAGAGGATTATGTAAAAATAAACCAAGACTACAGTAAGCTTGATGATAACTTTTTATTAAATGAATATTACAGGCAAACCAAACCTCACTTAACAAGTGATGAGATTAATTTTCTTATGGAAGATTCATTTTCTTTTGATGAAGAGATTGATGAGCCAAGAGATATTAAAAGAAAGAAATTGGCATTTAAAGAGCAAGTTGCAAATGCTAAAGTCCATTTAGACGGATTAAAGTCTAAGTATTATGAAGAAATTAAAATGGGGTCTAAGTTAGCCCCCGAACAGCAGAAAGCTGTAGATTTCTTTAATCGTTACAATAAGGAGACTGCAGAGTCTCAAAAAATAGCAGAGAAACAAAAGTCTGTATTCTTAAATAAAACAGGTGAAGTTTTCAATGATGAGTTCAAAGGTTTTGAATATAATGTCGGAGAAAAAATATACAGGTTTAATGTTAAGGAGTCTAATAAAGTAAAGGAAACCCAAAGTGATATTAATAATTTTGTTGGAAAGTTTCTAAACAAAAATAATGAAATATCAGATGCTAAAGGTTACCACAAATCTTTATTCACAGCAATGAATCCTGATGCTGTTGCTAAACATTTTTATGAACAAGGGAAGGCTGATGCTATCAAGGATAGTGTTACTAAATCTAAAAACATAAACATGGGATCTAGACAGTCTCACAATGAAGTTGAGGCTGGAGGAGTTAAAGTAAAAGTATTGGGTGATGACGCTGCTAGCTTTAAATTTAAAATAAAAAATAAAAAATAAACTAAAAATTAAAAATTATGGCAATTACCGCAGGAACTAATTTGAATAGTGTTGCAGCTTCGCAAAAGCAAACATTATCTACAAATTATTTAGATTTAGCCTCAACGGCTAACGAAGGATGGGCACAACAGTATGTACCTGACTTGATGGAAAAAGAAGCAGAAGTTTTTGGAAACAGAACTATCTCTGGATTTTTATCACAAGTTGGTGCTGAAGAGCCTATGAGTGCTGATCAAGTTGTTTGGTCAGAGCAAAGTAGATTACATATTTCAGTGAAAGGTACAGTAGCTGTTAGTGGTTCTACAAATGGAACTTTTACAGTTACTTCTGATATTGACGGAAATACCGCTAGTACTGATTCTGTATTTACACTTGCTAATCATGGTGTTAGAGTTAACGATACTGTACTTATCGCAAGTGCTGGAATTGTTACAAAGTGTAAAGTTGTAGACGCAGATACAGCTGTTATTCAGGTCGAACCTTACGACAAAGCTGATCTAACTGGTCATGCTACAACTGCAGGTGGATCAACATTGTTAGTGTATGGTTCTGAGTATGGTAAGGGATTGTCTTATTTTGCTAACTCTGACGGGTCAACATCGCAAGATTCTCATGCTGCTAATGAACCTACTTTCAAGTCTTTCAGCAATAAGCCAATTATATTAAAAGATTACTACGAAGTATCAGGATCTGATGCATCTAGAATTGGTTGGGTTGAAATTACTTCTGAGAATGGTCAATCAGGATATCTTTGGTATTTAAAAGCTGAGTCTGACACTAGATCAAGATTCACTGATTATCTAGAGATGTCAATGCTTGAAGCTGAGAAAACTGGAACAAATTCTGTTATAGCTAACTCTCATGGAGGAAGCGATTCAGGTGCTGGTGGACATGGTACCGATGGTTTATTTTCTGCTATTGAAAGCAGAGGAAATATAACTAGTGGTATTTCAGGTGTCAACGCTGCAACTGATTTAGCTGAATTTGATGCTATCTTAGCAGAGTTTGATAAGCAAGGTGCTATTGAAGAAAACATGATGTTTGTAAACAGGGGAACTTCTCTTGCTATTGATGACATGCTTGCTTCAATGAACTCTTATGGTGCAGGTGGTACTTCTTACGGAGTATTTAGTAATGATGAAGAAATGGCTTTAAACTTAGGATTCTCAGGATTTCGTAGAGGATCTTATGATTTCTATAAGTCTGACTTCAGATATCTAAATGACTTAGCTACAAGAGGTGGTATTAATGCTGTTGCTGGATCTGCCGCTATTCGTGGTGTGATTGTACCAGCAGGTACTTCAAACGTGTATGATCAGCAGTTAGGTAAAAACTTAACTCGCCCTTTCTTACATGTTCGATACAGAGCTTCTCAGACTGATGACCGAAGAATGAAAACTTGGGTAACCGGATCTGTTGGAGCAGCTACTTCCGCTTTGGATGCAATGCAAATTCACTTCTTATCTGAAAGATGTTTAGTCACTCAAGGTGCTAACAACTTTATGTTAATGAAGTAATAACAATTATTTTAATGATTACCCTTGTCTATTGGACAGGGGTAATTTTTACCTTTATTCATTTTTAATTTATATTATATTATATCATGGCAAAAAAACAAACAAGATCAACTAATACTAGAAAAGTAGTGGTTGAACAAAATCAAGAAATGGTTTTAGAAGAACCAGTTGTTGTAAAAACAAAAACTCAAAAACCTAAAAAGGATGATTGGGAAATAAGAGACAGAGTTTATTATTTAATGGGTAATAAAAAACCTATTTCTAGAATGATAAAGTCTGCTAATCTTTATTGGTTTGATGAAGAGAAAGGATACGAAAGAGAAATAAAATATTGTGAAAATCAAAAAACACCATTTGTTGATGAAATGAAAGGTGATCAAAGATTGTCTCATATTGTATTTAGAAACGGTGCTTTTTATGTTGAAAAAACAAAAACTGTTTTACAAAAATTCTTATCATTGTACCATCCTGAAAACGGATCTTTGTTTTATGAATTTGAACCTGTCAAAGAAGCTGTAAATGAAATAGAAAGATTAGAGCTTGAAGCAGATGCAATTTTAGCAGCAAGGAATATGGATATAGATATGGCTGAAGCTGTGATGAGGGTAGAGCTTGGTTCTAAGGTATCAGAGATGAGTTCTAAGGAACTTAAAAGAGATCTACTACTATTTGCACGCAACAACCCAGATCTTCTCTTAGAATTGATTAATGATGATAATGTACAGCTTAGAAATTACGGTATAAAAGCTACTGAGCTTGGAATTATAAAATTATCAAATGATCAAAGAACATTTAAGTGGGGATCTAATGATAGGAAGTTAATGACAGTACCTTTTGATGAACATCCATACTCTGCATTAGCAGCTTGGTTTAAAACAGATGAAGGAATGGAAATATATTCTAACATAGAAAAACAAATAAAGTAAAAAATGTAATAATAGTGTGATTATATAATAGTCACACTATTATTTTTAAATAATTAACTATGGCAGTAAGTGTAAACACAGTTTATCAGAGAGTTTTGGCTATTGCCAATAAAGAGCAAAGGGGTTATATAACACCTCAAGAGTTTAACTTATTTGCTAATCAAGCTCAAATGGATATCTTTGAGCAATATTTTTATGATATAAATCAATTTAACAGAGCACCCGGTAATGATACTGAATACTCTAACATGCTAGATTTATTGAATGAAAAAATAGCTATATTTCAAAAATATAAACAAGACATATCTGTAAGTGGATCTTCTATTGGAACTTTACCTAGCGATGTTTATAGATTAGGTACAGTTATGTATGTTGGATCAACCTACCCAATAGAGATTGATGAGGTTAGACATAATGATTTGTTGGACTTGGAGAAGTCTCCACTAACAAGAGCAACACTCGCTAGACCTTATTATGTAAGATTAACAAAAACAACAATAGAACTCTATCCATCAACATTAGCATCTTCAAGTAGTATAAGGTGTAATTACGTTGATAAACCAACAAGTGCATCTTGGGCATACACAGTGGTAAACGGAGAGCCTTTGTATAACTCAACAAATGCTATTGATTTTGAACTACACGAATCTGAAGAAACAGAACTTGTGTTGAAAGTATTAGAGTTGTCGGGGATATCAATAGAAGATCCTCAACTGTACCAAATAGCTTCTCAAGAAGAAATAAAAAAAGTACAACAAGAAAAAGCATAACAAATGGGATTACTAGGAACAACAACAGAGCAAAGTTATTATAGTCAAAGCCAATCCTTTACTGCTACAAGTAGTCAAACAAGATTTATATTAACAACATCTTTTTTCCCAACATTACCAACAGCTGAAACTCAATTTGATGTTTTTGCTGACGGAGTGCAAATATCTAGTTCTCTTTATAGTTATAGCTCTCCTAACTTAGATTTTTCTTCAGGTAGAACTACAGGCGAAATTATTTTAGTTAAAGAAAATCAATCAGCAGAATCTTTTGGTAGCTATCAGTTTGTGAGTCTTGATGATATTATCAGTAATTTTATAATATCTTACGTTGGAACTGAAAAAATAATAAACAGAGTTAGGAGAGCAGATGTAGCCTTTCATGCTCAAAGAGCTTTACAAGAGTTTAGTTATGATACGTTTAAATCAACTAAAACATTTGAAGTAGAAATACCACCAACATTATTACTACCTTTACCTCAAGACTATGTTAATAGAGTAAAAATAAGTTGGGTTGAGCAAGACTCAGGTGTTGAAAGAATATTGTATCCAACAAGAACAACAAGCAACCCTAGGTCTATTATTCAAGATAGTGATTACAAGTTTTTATTTGATGGAACAACGGGTGCTTTAATTAAATCATCTGAATCAGATACTTGGAATAAGTATAAATCTAATAATTCTGTAAGCAATAAAAGTAACGTAAATGACTCAAGTGTAATAGATGATCAAACAAACTCTTTGTTGGGTCAAAGATATGGATTAGATGCGGAGACAGGTCAAATTAATGGATTCTACTACATAGATGAACTTAGGGGTAATATACATTTTAGTTCTAATGTAAGTGGTCAAACAGTTATACTAAAATATATAAGTGATAGTCTAGGTACAGATGCTGAGATGGTTGTACATAAGTTTGCTGAAGAAGCCATGTATAAACATTTAGCTCACGCTATATTAGCAACAAAGTCAAATGTTCCAGAGTATTTAGTAGCTAGATTTAAAAAAGAAAAGTTTGCCGCTACAAGAGTAGCTAAATTAAGACTTTCAAATATAAAGTTAGAAGAGTTGTCTCAAGTAATGAGGGGTAAGTCTAAACATATTAAACATTAAAGTATGCCGGATATAAAACATCACTTTCGATCAGGTCGCATGAACAAAGACTTGGATGAAAGATTAGTACCTAATGGTGAGTATAGAGATGCGCAGAATATTGAGATAATTACTTCTGAGGGATCTGGTGTTGGATCTGTCCAAAATGTTTTAGGTAATGTTTTAAAAGACGGTAAAACTTATGATGAAAACTCAAAAGCTTTAACTTTATGGGGAAGCAACTCTTCCTCAATAAAAGATTTAACAAATCCTAAGTGTATAGGTTATGTTGTTGATGAACAAAATAACAAAATATATTGGTTTATATCTTCAGGAGAAACCTTAACAGCTTTAGTTAATGATTCATCGGCAAATGATGGAGGTTCTGAAGTTGTTTTAGATAATCAATCCGGAACCATAAAAGAAGATATGGTTATTAGTGGTGGAGGTATCTTTGGTAAGACAATAGTTACCGGGGTAACCGGTAATACAATATCTACTTCTAACGGTGTTTATGTTACAGACAACACCTTATTAACTTTTAAATCTACTGTAAGTTGTATTGCAGAATACGACACTACTACGGGAGTTGTATCTCCTTTGTTGGTTGATAAAAATAACATACTTAAATTTAGTAGTAGTTATCTAATAACAGGTGCTAATGTGTTAAATGGGATTTTATTATTTACAGATAACCAAACAGAGCCTAAGAAAGTAATCATATCTGATTTTAAAGCTGGATCTAGCACTTTCAATTATCACACTCAAATAAATAATACTGATTTTATTGAAAAAGATATTACAGTAATAAGAATACACCCTTTAAAAGCACCTACATTAACAATGGGTGTTTCTGAAAGAAGGTTAAGTAATAGAGGATTAGCTTCAGGTTCTAGTGTTTTTGTAGAAAACAACTTTTATTCTGAAGATGAAATTTTAACTTCAGGTACGTCTGTATCTTTAAACTTTAATCCTTTAGGTAATTTTATAAAAGATGATATTTTAAAGCTTCAACATGAAAATATAGATGGAGCTACAAAAACTAAATATGAAATATTTGTAAAAGTAAAAACATTAACAAATTCAACTGTAATACAATCGGATAGCATTGATGCTTCTACTTATAGTGCTGATTGTGTTATTCAATCAATACCTAGTAATTTACCAGACTTAGGGGCTGTTACTTGGAAAGCTACATTACAAGAGAAAAAACCTATGTTTGAGGAACGTTTTGTGCGTTTTGCTTACAGATGGAAATATAAAGATAATCAATACTCTGCTTTTTCACCTTTTTCTAAAATTGCTTTTTTACCCGGTGAGTTTAATTATAATAACTTAAACTCATACAATAGTGGAATGTCAAACAACTTGAGAACATTAACTGTTTCTGGATTTGACAGCAAGCCACACGATGTATCAGAAGTTGAAATATTGTTAAAAGAATCTAACATAAATTCAGTTTATGTTGTAGATAAATTAAGGAATAATGAAACATTTTACAATGTTTTAAATGAAAGTATAAGGTCAGTTATTGAGTCTAATCAAATACTTAGACCTTATGATAACGTACCAAAAAAAGCTAAATCGCAAGAAGTTACCGCTAGTAGAGTTGTTTATGGAAATTATTCTCAAGGATACAATACTTTGGTTGGGAATATACCAAGAATAGAGGCTAGTGCAGAACAAAAACCTACAAACATAACAACAACATCTAAAGTCAACCCAAGAGGTACAGGTGAACATAACGTTTTTACATTGACAAAAACTAATCCTAAAATAGAGATTGGTATGAAGGTTACTTCAGATGACGGGGTTATACAATTAGAGGATAATATGTTTGTAGTATCTATATCTGATCAAAGATTAGAAATATCAAAGCAGATAAGTGCTTCTACAAACACATTTGAAGAAATTGAAGAGAAAAAAATAACAGGAGAAACTTTATTTAAATTTGTTAAAACAAAAACACACAGTGAAACTGTTAAGTCTTTAAGAAACTACCAATTAGGAGCCACTTACTCAGATGCTTTTGGAAGAGAGTCTCCAGTTTTTTCTTCAATAAACTCTTCAGTATATTTAGACAAAACATTTAGCAATACAAAAAACACTTTGACAGGTCAGTTAAAAAACACATCACCTGACTGGGCAACACATTTTAAGTTTTTTGCTAAAGAAACTTCTAGTGAGTATTATAATGTAGCACTTGATAGATTTTATTTTGCTCAAGATGGTAATGTTTGGTTGTCTTTTCCTTCTGCTGAAAGAAATAAAATTACAGATGAAACTTTTTTATTGTTAAAGAAAAAACATGATAAAAGTGAAGCTGTGGTAGAAGAAGCTAGATATAAAGTTTTAGACATATCTAATGAAGCCCCTAAATTTATTTCAACAGAAACTATAGCTTCAGGTAAAGCTTCTTGTAAAATAAAAGGTAATGCACCTACAGTGGGTAGTGTATTTTTTAAATTCTCAGGTCCAAGTCCTCAAGAAAACCCTGACTTTGCATCGGCATTTAAATCCCAAAATCAAATACAAATTACTACAGATGTTAATGGTGTTTTTTCTGATCAAAACAACAGTAAAAGATATACAATAAAATCTGGAGGTTCTAGTAATGAAAATGTATACGAAGTAATACTTGAGGATCCTATAGCTCCAGAAGATAGTAATGTTTTTAAAGAAGTAATTTCAACTACTAAACAAAATGTAAGTGCAGAAGAAGTTGTTAACTCTACTACTGTTAAGTTAACGGCTTCAAATTCATTAATAGAAACTGGAATGATAGTTAAAGGATCTGGTATAACATCAGATGAGATTATTGTTTCTACTATAAATACATCTACCATAACTTTGTCTTCAGCACAAACAATAGCTGCAGGAACAGAGTTAACATTTGAAAAAATAACTAACCATGTAGCTTTTGATAGTGAGGTAAATATTACTATATTCTCAAAAGAAATACAAGATAAAGCAGAGTTTTTTGGTAGATTTTTTGTTAAGGTAAAAAGAGATTTTATTTTAGATAAAAACGTTATTAACTCTTTTAATGGTATTAAGAGTACTTTTGAACAAATTGAAAAACAAGAGTTTTTGCAAGAGTTGGCTAATGATTACACTCACTCCTCTGATAAAAATAATGAAAACACATACACTCAAGACGCTGCTTGGACAGACAACACAAGTTCATCTAACAGAGTTGATGGTAAAAAAATACAAAAAAGTCAAAGAGATATAGCTTCAAAAGATATAAAAGATACACATCCATCAAATGATAAAAATAAATTTTCTTTTTATTGGTCTGCTATTGGGAATGAAGACAGTTTAGAAGATGACGGTACATCAAATATAAATTTTTTTATTAGTGAAATAACCAAAAGAGGTACTCTAATACAGTTTAGTAATGGATTTGGAACTAAAGGAGATATATATCAAGTATCAGGTAGTAGTTTTATTTCAGAATACAGAACTGAAGATTTATCTATACAACAAAAACCTTACGGCAAAAGAAGACTTTATACTATAGAAGTAACAAATTACACTTCTGGTGCAAAATCATATACAGATATTTTTGATTATTCTATATCTACAGATTCTACTTCAGGAAATGGTAGAATAAATCAAATATCTATAATGGAGGAAAATGTTGCTTTAGAAGATGCTACTATATCCTCTAATGATCCTGCAATATTTGAAACAGAACCCAGTAGTCTTGAAGGTTTAGATATTTACTATGAGTCTAGTAATTCATTACCTATAATAAAACCGGGTATGAAAGTTGAGGGTAATGGTATAAATACTATTATATCTGCAACAAAAACACCTAGTACTCAAGTTGATTCAACTGTTGAGTTAACTCAAGATTTAAGTAGTAGTATAACTGAAGGTATGTTTATGACGGGTGTTGGTGTACCTAAGAATACCACTGTAAAATCTGTTAGTGGAGTAAACGTTACCTTAACAAAATCATCAACATATTCACCTAATATAGCTTTAACATTTTCTACAGTAAACTTTGTAAATTCTGTTGAAGATGGTGATCAGTTTAATTTACTAAATAATGTAGCCACTGAAATCACTGCAGGAACAACATTAACATTTACAGATGAAAACGACTTATATAGTTTTACAGCTACAACACATGGTTCAGCTATATCTTCGGGTCAAAAAGTTGTTACACTAGCAACAAATCAAGTTCATGGTCAACCCATAGAATTAAACTTTTTTAATGCTTTTTGTTTTGGTAATGGTGTTGAATCTAATAGAATAAAGGATGATTTTAATACATCCTTCATAGATAAAGGTGTAGTTGTATCTACTACATTAGATGCTGAGTATAAAGAAGAAATAAAAGAAAGTGGTTTAATATTTTCAGGTATATTCAACTCAACTTCTGGAGTTAATGAACTTAATCAATTTATACAGGCTTTACCTATAACTAAAGACATTAATCCTGTATATGGATCTATACAAAAACTACATGTTAGAGAAACTGATTTAATTACTTTTTGTGAAGATAAAGTATTAAAAATACTTACAAATAAAGATGCTTTATTTAACGCTGATGGTAATGTTAATTTGACCTCAAGCAATAATGTATTAGGTCAAGCTATCGGATATGTGGGGGAGTATGGTATATCCAAAAATCCAGAGTCATTTGTTTCTCATGCATTTAGAATATATTTTTCAGATAAAGCTAGAGGTTCAGTTTTGAGATTGTCTAGGGATGGTTTGACTACAATATCTGAAAAAGGTATGTCAGACTTTTTTGGTGATAATTTAGCTGTGTCTTCTACTATATTAGGTACTTATAACGAAGATAAAGGATCATACAATATTACTTTAAATAATAAAACATTAAGCTTTGATGAAAGAGTTGATGGGTGGACTAGTTTCAAGTCTTTTATACCTGAAGCTGGGCTATCTATAAATAACAAGTATTATACTTTTAAAGATGGTGATTTATACTCTCACGATAATACTGTAAGAAATACTTTTTATGGAACAGCTTATGAGTCTTCAGTTAATGTTTTACTTAACGATATATCTTCAAGTGTTAAAAGTTTTAAAACATTAAATTATGAAGGTAGTGATTCTAGAAAATACACTTACAGTGGATCTGTAGGTTCAACTACTATAGGCGCAGGAACAACTATAGAAGTATTAGAAAAGT
>Ga0222716_10003907_pt1 | contig 11796 bp, 25 predicted proteins | sample C33_13DmetaG_FD_165044 | JGI IMG/M metagenome (GOLD analysis project Ga0222716, IMG submission 165044) | Estuarine water microbial communities from San Francisco Bay, California, United States - C33_13D | ecosystem: Environmental > Aquatic > Marine > Unclassified | place: USA: California... | reverse complement strand
TCTCGAATTGATCTCTCGACCCGAACTTGAGTCTTGCTTGGCGAGCTTTGCCATCGGCAAATCCTGCATGAGTTTGAAAGCGCAAATCATCAAAACCCTTGAGGTTGCTCTTCGGAGCAGAAGCTTGATAATCTGAAACGGAGTTTGGTATGTCGTAGTTAATCATATAAAGACAATACGACAGTTACCTAGTAATTGCAAGAAAAACTTTCACTTTTTTTCATTTTGTCGTAAGTTGTTGATTATCAGGGGTTTATAGGACGCCGGCCCGGCGGCCTGTGCCGCAAGTCGTTGATAATTAGAGACTTAGGGAATTAGTAGGCTTGAATCACAAGCCCGCCATTCGCTAGTTCAAGAACGAGGGTTTGGTCTCTGTAATAGTCGAGGATCTCGTCGTCCTCTTCGAGGTCTTCGTCGTAAGCATAGTCTTGCTTGAGTTCTTCGAGGTCTTTATACTCGGAGAACTCGCAACAGACCGCAATGGGATCAAGCTCCATATCGGGATTTACATCTTCGAGAAAATCAAAGATTGCGACTAAGCCCGCAGTCGAAAAGTTAGCTGACCTGCCTGCTCGGTCAAAGGCGTTAATAAAATCAGTTATTGTGATTGTTTGGATCATGTTCTTATAGGTTCTCCGTGTTGTGTCCTGCTCTCCTCATTGAGTGCAAGGCTTCTTGCTTGGTCATGTTGAATCGGCTCATAAGATACATAAGTAAATTGTGACCGGTTAGTTCTTGATTGTTGCTCATTTTTATATTCTCCATTCATCGCAGACCTGTATCCAATAGCAGATATTGGAAGGGTCTTGGTTGATAAGTTCTGAATCGCTAGTAATTACTCCCTTTTTAACGAGAGAGCTAACGACTCCGCTAAGTTCCTTGCCACCGAAGGGGGCAATCTCATGAAGCCAACCTGCGTTGGGTTCGTCCATGCCCTCTTGAAATGCTTCGAGAGCGACTTTTTCTTTTTCTGTGAGTTGTGCTTTGTTTATCATAAATATAATGTAATATAGTTTTGTTTTAATTGCAAGAAAAAACTTTAGAATTTTAAAGCTTTTAAAGAAGTATTTTGCTTCAACCACCTGCGCAATGGGTGGTAGCAATTAGACGCATTATGAATAAGATTCTTTTCTCCATTCTCTGCATAGATCATATATCCTTTTGCCGTTTTGTCAATGCCTGTGATCTCAGCGCATTTCTTTAACTGTTTTAAGACTTTGGTGATTGAACTGTTACTGTGTTTACTCATACAAATACAATAAGCCAAGAACCAACAAAACACAAGAAAAAAATGAATTAAAATGCATTTTGTCATAAGTTACTGATTATCAAGGGTTTACGGCACGGCCGGCCGGGCCGCCGTCCCCTAAGTCGTTGATAGTCAACGACTTAGATTGGTAAGAACCATACCGCCATGCAGGGGAGAACAAAGCCCAATCCTATAATAAGTACAACTTCCATTTTAATATCCTAACCATGCGAGCACATCTTGCGCGCTATATTCTTCTTTATCCCCCAAGTCTTGAAAGAATTCCTCAAAGTCTTCACAATTGTGATTCCTAAGCTCTTCCAATGCTCGGGCTTGCGTTATAGTAATGTCCTCGGCTGAATCGTAATAGTCCATTATGAATTTATACCTTCTTTAACGAATCCTGTCAAATCTTTTTTAGCAAGACCCTTTTCGATCAAGCCCACGACCACGCCTTGCTTGTCAAGGAATCGTAAATCTGATTCGTCGCCATTGACAACCTCAACACCATTCCAAGTGTCGGGCAATTGATTGCGAAAGACAACCGCAACATTGCCACCCATTTCCAAAACAAGCTTGGCAATCTTTTCGTTAGTCTCGGAGCAAGAAAAAGTCAAGTGATAGTTGCTAGGCAATTCACCATTGAGAAAAGCTTTCATTCTCTTAAATGACTTAGTATAATCATAAAATTGAGTTGAGCTGTGCTTCTCAAAGATGGTCACCCCATCTTCATTGATGATATCTTCCCAAGCGATGTCGCTTGTAAGGTTGGGGCGAAAGACTGCTTGCATACTCTTTTTGCTTGCCGACTTAATCGTGGAAGTAATTTCCTTTGATAGCTTTGCAAGAAAGTCAAACCTTTGCTCAAAAAAGAGCTTGGTCTTTTTAATACGGGAGTCTTGCGTGTTTTGCATTTGCCCACGACCTGCCGTGTTCAAACAAGCCATTGTGCAACCCTTGCTTCGCCATTGGCAAACCTCATAGCCCGACAAATTTGCGGGAGCTAAATGAATGCCTTTAGTCATGTAACCGAGAGCTTCGCCTTTTACAATTTTGGCATTTCCTGCCGTGAGTAGAGTTTGTTTAATCATGTAATAAATGTAATGGAATTAATGTTAAAAGTCAAACTTTTTCTTAGCAAAGCCTAAAAAGAAAATCTTCAAAGAAATCAGGCTCAAGCCCGAACTCTTGCACAAAATCATTTTCCCATTGGAAAGGGTCACCGCCCTCGACAATGTCAGCTTGCATTGACTTGAAAAAGGTTACAACTTGTTTGACCGCCTCGGCTTGCGTTAAACCATCGCGGGACATTAGGACTTTTACTGTTTCTTTCATACCTATACATTAAGCCGGTTTGTTAGTAAACGCAAGAAAAAAGTTCAACTAAATTGCATTTTTTCATAAGTTACTGATCATCAAGGGTTTACGGCACGGCCGGCCGGGCCGCCGCCCCCTAAGTCGTTGATACATAACAACTTATGAAACATTTTAGCATCAGACGCAAAAAACCCCCGCCTTTCCGAAGGGCGGGGGCTTATTTGGGGGGCGACTATTTCGCGCCTACTTACTCGTAATAGTAAGCAGGAACTTCCCCGTCAACATTTGCACCGACTACTTCTTGCTCGGTGGCGACTTCTACCAACTCAACAGGTTTAAGTTCTTCGGTTGAATCGACATAACTTGCGATGTCGAAGTCAACGAAATTGTCAAGCACGGAGTGCAAAGCGTCAGAACGATTTGGCAAGGCAGTAAGGTTGCCCTTGTAAATCTCGGTAAATCCGTTGTAAAGGGAATTGAGATTGCGATCACGGAATTCAAGATGATCACTTGATTCCCATTGATTGACCACATCCATAACCTTGCTTTTAGGGATCGCACCTGCTTTGCAAGCCTTAATGATGAGATCATTAGCAATACCATTGCCAATCGTGCGATTCTTGTAAGCCTCGATGCGATTGTCTTGACCATGCCAAAAGCCAAACAATTTGCCCAAAGTACGATTGATGGTGAAGTCCAAGTCCTTTAAGATGTTGCGAGTGTGCCTACGAGCAAGCTTGATCGTATTGGTAAAGATCAAATTGTCGCAAACGAAAGGAGCATCACCTGCACAAAGCCCTGCAGGAAAAGTCTTGTCGTGAGAGTTGCGAAGACCGACAACGCAACCACGATCCGAAGCTTCACGATTGGGGTGATCAACGGCAAACAAGCCAAAGTAATGATTGTTATCTCTAGCGAGAGAATGAACCTCGTCTTGAATGGTGAAACCATTAGCTTTAAGCCTGTCCTTGGTTTGAGTGACAAGGTAGTCGTGGGCGATGGGTCGATGAGATACCGCAAGTTCGCCCGTCTTTTTGTTGGGTTTACTGCGATAAGATACATCAGGCGTATGAACTGCCTTGACTGCATCGAAATCTACGAGAGTGCGATTGCCTCCGCAGATGTGGAGATTAACTTTTTGTGAGTTGTTTTCTTGATTATTCATAAGTATAATATAGTTGAGTTGTTTAGGTTTGTCAAATAAATTAGTTGCGAAAATGATTTTTTTTATCTGATTGGTTGCAAAGTTCCTCGTAGGCTTTTGCCTTTTCAGCAATGATCTTTAGGGTAGTTCCGATAACAGCTAGTAATTCTTGAGCAGTCTCGTCGAGTTCGCCTCTTTCCATTGCGGGTTCAATAAGAGTATCTGAAATTCCTGCCATGCAGGTTTCCATTGCAGTTTCTGCGTCAAGCTCGGAGTTGGATTCAAATTCGGGATTAATATTCATTGGTAATGTTTTTTCTGTGTTTTTGTTTCCTGTCAAGGATTTTGTTTTTGAGTTTGTGAGGACGAGCTTTTGTAAAGATCATCGTTTTTCTTATCTTAATTTCCCTCGTTTTCATATAAAGACAATAACCTAGTTTTTGAGTTTATGCAAGAAAAAAGTTTAATAAAAATGCGTTTTGTTGTAAGTCGTTGAGTATCAAGGACTTGCGGGACGCCCGGCCCGGCGCCCGTGCTGTAAGCACCTGATTATCAGTTACTTATGAAGCACTTCCTTGTAAAACTCATCATCGGGTTTCCCGTCATCCTTGCGAACTTGAAGCTCGGCAACCTCGGCAGGAAAAACATGACAAGGTTCCCAATCGTAAAGAGCAGAGTCCGTCTTGGATTCGTTTTGCATACGATACCAGTCGGGTGGATTAACGGGTTGAACGACTAACCCGATAAACCCATGCTCGACAAAGTACTTGACTACTTTTGAAACTCCAATGCCATTTACTTTGACTGTGACCTCTGAGCCAACCGTTGGAAGTGGTTTATTGCAAACCCATTGGAGTTCATCGAACTCGGTGTAAGTCCCCTTGGGGCGTGAAATGCTGTGGGTTTCTACTGTCTCTGTTTTAATCATAAGTATATTCTCTCAGTTTTGTTCTGTATTGTCAAGGCTTTTCAAAATCTTTTTCCATGCAGACATTACATCTTCCATGAACTCATCAGTCGCCATTGCGGGGTAGACATGGCTTATGTCTTCGGGTTCGTAAACATTAACCACATCGAAGACCGCCTTTAATTCTTGTTCAGTTAAATTATCCATTTTGCTTCGCCTCCTCTTTATGGACTTTATTGAGTTGATCAACAGTCTTTGCAAGAAAGATGATGTCTTCCCTTGCGACTCGTCTTCCCTCGGCAGAGGCATTTTTGTTTTCGAGAACTGCGATGTAAATCTTTACTGCGGATTCCCAAGTAGGTGTCATATCTATTGTTTTCATCATATATACATAGTAAGAGAGTTTCTTGATTAACGCAAGAAAAAAGTTCAACTAAATGAAAGATTGTCGTAAGTGCTTGACAGTCAATTACTTATGACACAGTCGGCCCGGCGCCCGTGCTGTAAGTCGTTGATACTAAAGTAGTTACGTAAAATTTTAGGCACAAAAAAGCCCCCGCCTTTCCGAAGGGCGAGGGCCTTATTTGCAAAGCTTGTATTTGTTACGTTCTCTTTTCGATCCTATAAAGCTTATTGAGCAATTCGTTATGGGCCCTTTTGGCTTTGAAATAATTAGGGGTATTTTCTCCGTGAATTTCTCTCACTGCTAATTGATATCCTAACTCGCGAACTCTTGATTTAATTAACTTGTTCATTTTTTATACCTTGTTAAGTGATACGATTCGATCATAACGAAAAGAGCGAACGCCCTCTTTGTTATAGCAATAGGTTCGGAAACCTGCGACCCTCAAAGCTTCGGCAACATTCCCAAACTCATGGCGGTGGCGTGGTTTGTCGATAGTGTACATCTCGACTCTACCGTCCTTGGTTTTGTATACCAATTGATATACGGGGTTGAAAACTCTAGCGATCTTAGCTAGCAACTTCTTCATTTTGCTTTTCCTCCATTACGGGATTGATATTGTAGTGATTGTAAATTTCGCAAGCCTCTTCAGCACTTTCACAAGGGACGCCAATAACATCTCTTGGCTCACTGCTCCAAGGAGTTTCGGACTCCTCAAAGTAAACCGACCATTGCTCGGCTTGTTCATCGTATTCGGGCAAACCCATTGGCTTACCTGCGCAAACTGCTTCTATGTAGTAATTCATAATAGTATTCTCTCAGTTTTTGTTGGTGTTGTCAAGGATTTCTTCCTCATCTAAAACTTTTTCTTTAAGCTCTTCCAAGAGCATTAGGGTTGAGTGCCAAGGATCTGTCTCGTCAATGAAACCGCCCATTTCGCTGTAAACAATATAGTTTTGCACTTCGAGGATGTGTTGAGATATAGGAGTGTTCATTTTAATAGGGGCTTTTTTCGCCCATAACTGTTCTGAGTTGTTTCATGTGCTCGGATTGAACGAAGACATCCCTGACATAATCAATGCCACCATCTTCCACTTCTTTAATTCGCTCAGCTACATTGCAAGCGAGAGCTTGTTCTCTTGGCAAGTAGCCCCACCTGATAATAAGCTCCATCTTTGGGAATACTTCGGCTAAGGTTATAAGTTGCTTGGAATCTACGAATCCAAGTTGATCAATGATTGTTTTTAATAATTTCATCGGATATACGCTGTTACTTTGTTGTGGGTGAGTTTAACTTCATCTGCATAGTATACAAAACTTTCGTCACTCTTGTCAACAAAAGTTTCATACTTATAAGGATTGTAGGTCACCTCAACTTCTTTGCCGTTCGTGTCTAGGTTGCAAAACTCTTGAAGGTATCCTTTTACAAAGGCGTGAACATTCTTGCGTTGTTCTTTAATAACTCTTTCTCTGCCCTTGGCATCGACATGGAAATAGCAATCCCACATAGCCACGGGTTCATTCGCAGGAATATGAGCTTTAACTAATCCATGTTGCTTGACGCTCCAGCAATCTTTGTGAAGATTCTTGTAAACATATACAGGACGATTCTTTTTGATTCTGTATCGTGGGTCGTGTTGGTTTCTCTTGATCATATATATACAATAGACCACCTTTACGGTATACGCAAGAAAAAAGTTAATTAAATTGCATTTTGTCGTAACTCGTTGAAAGTCAAGTACTTAGAGCACGGCGGCCCGGGCGCCCGTGCCATAAGTCGTTGATAGTCAAGGACTTACGAAACAAATTCGGGCACAAAAAAGCCCCCCGCCCGAAAGGAATAAAAGGCGGAGGGCATATGACTAACCCCAAACAAATTTTTTAATTATACATATTATTTACATGATTTATATTTGTTATTTATGTATTTGCTGTTTGTTATATTTACTACTCTGAATTTTTAAATGAATGAATTGCTGAGAGACCTAGTGCTCCCATGAATAAAGGAAGTGTTAGTGCTACAGCAGAGGGAATTAATAGAAGGGCCGCGCCCGTTGCGAATATTGCAGTTTCGTATATAGATAGCATATGTTTTCATAATGATATTAATGATAGTAAATCCTAAGAAAGGTCCTAAGATAGTGGTGGTTAACATGATATAAAGATATCAAAACACGGGACAAAAGTCAACAAAAAACCCTCCCCGGAACAAAATACAAAAAACCGGGAAGGGTTTGGTTGAGAGAAAATAGATGTGGGGGAGGACTACTGAATACCTCCAACTTTTCGGCGTGAACATCAGTTCAATGTTACCTACTTTGTACCACAAATCAGACTAGGTATTATGTCATCGGCTCATCCGATTGGACTCTACCGCCCCACCACAGGGGATTTGCGCACCTTAGCCCGCTCACGACAGGCTTATTCGGTCACCCACAGGAAGGATTATAAGCCCTTCCAAAATCTAATATAATTAAAATGCTATAAAGAATCTCTTATTTAAAGAGATGCAATGCAGAATCTCAATTATATTATTAAATTATTAAAGAACAAAAATTTTAGCCTTATTTGTTTTATTTGAGTTTGGCTTTCTCAATTTTATGTATATATAATACTATATTATTTGTTATTTGTCAAGCATTAATTTGCTTTTTCAATCGCAATTGTCTTTGAGCTTGAATCTCTTTTAATCTACGATCTGCTTCTCTTTGTTGAGCAAAGATACCTTCTTTGGATTCGTCGTAGTTTGCGAACTTGCGCATTCCTACATAGTATCCGCTTTTAATGTTTCGTGCTACTTGACTTGCTCTTGCTGATTTTGCTATACTCATAATATATTCTATATGTGGTTAATAATGATTATGCCTATACAATAAGGTACTTGTTTGATAAAGTCAACACTCTTTTTTAAAAATATTAGGGGTGTTCAATGATGAGGACAATAGAACAGAAAACCTCATGTTCTAGGGCATCCCTAGACTCTATGCCCCCTAATAAATACATAAATTATTTCGTGTAATTAAATGCTATGAATAATATTGAGAGAAAAATCGTACTTAATTATTTGGAGCATATTAATTATAAAGATGGTTTATTTGTAATTGTGCAGTCTATAAAATCAAAGCTTAAAAGTCAAGAACAATACGATAATATGACTTATGATGAAAAAACTGCTATTCTAAAAAAAATTGTTGTTGATTATTTGGTACTTCAGCTTTCGGGTTCTATGATTTGTTATTATGTAAATGGAACTCCTTTAAAGAGATATTTTCGCATAAAAGAAATTGCAACTTATACATATAACAATATGAGCATAAAGGACACCCAAATTATTTATAAAAAAATATTAGATAATTAAATTTTATTTACTATCTCCTTGTCTTGCATAAAGTCATTAATATAATACTTATTTGTAAATATATCATTTACATTTTTACCATTATTTGAAAGCTTATTTATTTGGGCATATATATCTTGTATTAACCCCTCTATCAATTCAATAGCCTCTTTCTTAGTTTGAGGCTCTCCTGTTTGTATATTTGTGAGGGTCGCATCGTCATCGAGGTCTTCGTTCATCCTCCTCAACTCCATGCGCATCTCAATAATTTCATCTAATTTTTCGTTTAATTCTTTTGCTAGTTTCATATCCTTAATGTATTATATATATTGTTATTTGTCAAGCTTGAAAAAAGTGGGGCATTGAATGTATACTAGAACCTCTTGTTTGAAAAGATGATGGACAGAATTCAATAGCCCCGATAATTGAAGTGATAGTGGGAATCCCTTATTTTAAGAGATATAAGGCAGAACCTCAATTAATGTAAATATTTATTTAATGTATTTAGTTTATTTATGTATTTAATTATTTGGGGGCAAATTCTAAATGATGTAGAGAATCTCTTATTTGAAAAGATGTACAACGGAATCTAGATATTTGCTCCACTTGGAATAAAAGGGGGAAAAAGACAAATCAAATTATTATCTTGATCTTCGGGTAAGTCGGGATCATACATGATTGCTACCGCCCTTGCGTGATCAGAATAATCGAGCCAATACATATGTTGAATTATTTGGTCTGCCATTATTGATTTAAATGATTTATCTAAGTGATATTCCATGAACTCAACACTCTCGTCTTTATCTGTCATTATTTGAGAATAGCTGAAAAAGCATGAGAAGTCAAGAAAAACTTTGAAAACCCCCGAAAAAAATAACTAAAGCTGAATGATAATGAGAATTCTTATTTAAAAGAATGTAGTAGAGAATCCAACTTTAGTATAAATATATAATTAGTTTAAATACATTATTTGGCGCTTTGAAAAAAAGAGGGCAAAATTAAATGTTAGTAAGAATCTCTTATTTAAAGAAATGCATTAGAGAATCTAATCTTGCCCATAGGTTTGGATGACCGTGTGAATTCTTTATTTTAAAGAATAAGAACTAGAATCCAAATCCTATTTAAATACTTAGTTTATTTATATAATTTCTTTATATAATTATATGATGGAAATCCATATTTATTTCTTTCATCTTTATTTAATGAATTATTTATTTGCTTTTTATTTGTGCTATTAGCCTTTTTATTATTAAAAAATTTATTCATTATTAATCGGGGCATTAATATTATTTCTATTATTATTCTTATTATTAATTTCATTATTTAGTTTCCCCTTTTTCCTTATTTAATCTATTTGTACTAACTACTTAATTGATATAGATAAATTATATAATTAATTCGCGGTGGATACATAACAACCATTTAATCTATTTACATCATATATATATTTTATATATTTATTATAGTATTTATGTATGATTCCCATGTATTTGTCCTTATTTTTTAATTAATTATGTTTATTATGTTTATTGTATATATGTTTATATATCTTAATGTATTTATGTATATAAAGGTTATTATAAATTTGTTTATTAATTATTTAGGAATTATATTATCGGGGGATACTTTGAGCATATAGACATTATCGAGTTTTGTGCCTCCGTTACAGGTGGATTGCGTTTCCTTATCGTACTCAATTCGATGGGGGATGACGAACTCTCCTTTGTTATTTAGAACTTTTAATCGGAGTATAAATTTATCATCAATTAGATTAACGAAAACAAAGAAAGGAATTTTATATTTGATTGAAATTTTTTGACATTTATTAATCTTATCTTCACTTATTAGATATTCATTGCCCCAATTTCTGAGTTGATTCAATGTCATATTTCGTGATTTTATTTCAAGCAAAGCTTGTTTAGCGCCCGAAATTGAATATGCTAGACGATCCGCTCTTGAGGTTAATTCCTCAAATTTGCGAAGTTTGGTCTTGCCTTTTGCTCTTTCTTCGATCCAATTTGCAGTCCAATCTTCATGGGAAATATATACTTTTCCCTTTTCTGTTTCGCAATCTAACATTTATTTAGCCCCGATTATTCCTCTAATAGCTTGTATTCAAATTCTGAATTTTGCTCTTTTAGGAATTGATTGACGAAATTTGCCTCCCCTGTAGAAAGGAAAACAGGAGAGGCTAAAGAGTTATTTTCTTCGGTAGGATCGTCTCCTATTTTAATGAAGACATATTTCTCTTCAATTATTTCGTCAGACATAATCAATCAGAAAGGATATTTTTTTTGACCCACAATCTCAAGAGAACTCAATACTTTATCGGGATCGTCTTCGATAATGAAACACATATCTTCAAGACGAGCAAGAACATGAGCGCAACGCAAACCATAATCCCTACAATCTTTTAAAGAATTTACATGATTAATCGTTACTCTTTCACCCTTTTCGAGTTTATTCTCAACATAATTTCTGATAGTTAAATTGAGCATTTGATTTTCGGGCAAATTATTAAACTCTTCTTCTTCTTCAGTTAATTCTTGCTCATCAACCTTTTCCCAATTATCATCTGAATCAGTTTCATCCATATCGTAATCATCATCTTCGTCCCATACTTCACTATCGCCCCAATCATCGGAATCGTCATCAGAGTCGTAGATAGGCTTATTAGCCTCGTAGACTACCTTATTTAACTCTTTTCGAGTGTCGGTGATGTCTTCTACTACCCTGTACTTAGAAACCCTTAATTTTTGAAAATCGCAATCAGTAGGAACGGATACTGCATCTTCGGGATCGAATTCGACAACAAGCAAGCGTCCATCTTTTCCTGCCCAACTATTCGCATAGTCATAAGAACCGACATGAAGACCATAGGAGCAGTGATTGTCCTTATTATCGTCTACGCATCTGCGAGCAACTTCGATAGTCTCACCAACTCCATTAAAAATTTGATGATTTTCGTTGACTTTTCCTTGAACAACGATAGTATCAGCATTACCTGTGCTTGAATAAAAATCGTTCTTGACCCCTTTGTAACCCAAAACTTTACCTTCGGGAGTCGTTGGTAACGACTTATAACTCAAGAAAGAATAAAGTTCATTTACTGAGTTTGCCGAAGGATTCGATTGCAAACGAGTAATAAAATTAGTAAGAGGAGCAGAATCTTTCATTCCTGCACGAAGCATTTCGAGCAATTTATCTACAACAAATCCATGCAAACGATGGTTTTTGTAATAAACAACTTCGTCCTTGACTTCGATTTCTCCTTCCACGAAATCTTCAACTGCCTTCGTAATATCAAGCAAATCTCCAAGATCTTCGTATCGAGCCTCGAAAATAGCTTGCTTGGCGAGATTAAAGTTAACATGATCTTTGCGAAGCGTATAAGGCTTGCCTTCCCAAAAAACTGTGAGAGAATTTTCGCTAAGTGTGT
>Ga0222716_10003906_pt1 | contig 11797 bp, 13 predicted proteins | sample C33_13DmetaG_FD_165044 | JGI IMG/M metagenome (GOLD analysis project Ga0222716, IMG submission 165044) | Estuarine water microbial communities from San Francisco Bay, California, United States - C33_13D | ecosystem: Environmental > Aquatic > Marine > Unclassified | place: USA: California... | reverse complement strand
CAGCAACAACAGGAGAAGCTATACAAAGACAAATAATTATTTTAAGAATCTTCATTATTGAAGAATATCTGGAAGATCATCATCGCCTTCTTCTTCCTTTACTGAATTATCTACAGGAGCACTAGGCTTTTTCTCCATAGGTTTGTCCTCATAAATCCTGAAATCTGGTTGATTATCTTTTTCTTTGAACTTGTTCTTGAATACGACAATTTGGATTTCTTTTTCTTCTCCAAATTCGCCAATCGTAATCTTACCAGAAAGAAACTTTTGATTCTTTCCATCTCGACGCCACAAAGCACCGATATCTCGTTTACTCCAATCACTCTTACTTTTATTTTCTTCACTCATAGTATTATATTATATTAGTTGTTATACATATCTTTTAGTTTCTTGATAAAAATTGGTCGCGCTCCAGTGCTTAATCCTTTATATTGCTTTTTGAGTCTGGATAACAAACGGGTTTGGGAAGGTTCACCTTTCTCATAATTGATAATTTTTTTAAGCTCTTTGATTGTTTTTTGATTCATGTGTGTAATTTTAAATGTGAAAATTATATTCGATGGACGGTTAACAGAGCCACCAAGCTCTGTTCACTGCTTTAGAGATGCAAGTTTATACGCCTCTTGTTTTGTAAAAGCAAATGTTTTGATTGAATGTGAAAAAAAAATGAAAGATTCGTATTATCATTGGTTGAAAACATATGGAGCTTATGATTTTGTTGATGAAATTATTGAAGTTAATCAAGAAATAGGAATCAAAATAGGAATAACCAATGGAAATTTAAAATTACAAAAAATAACTGCTGAAAATCTAAATATTATAATAAGCTTTTTGAATAAATTCAAACGTTAAGATGAGAAAATATAACTTCTTCAAGATTGTCGTTATGTTCTCCAATTAAAGGTGGGCCATATCTATCTTTTATTATATTGTGAAAATGGTTTTCTACAACAATTATTTTTGAAGCTTTGGAGTAAGTTTCTTTACCTTCTTTATTAATAAAAGCCTGTCTAAGACCGTCCAAAGTTTCTCCTTGAGGTTGAGAAAGTGTGAATTCAAAATTCAATTTATCGCTAGAAATTAAAATTAACATTAGTGATTCTCTTCTTTAGGTTGATCCCAATATTTATGTACAATATAAGAGGCCGCCATAAGAAACAGCAATGTATATAAATTGCTATTATATTGACACAATGCCAAAACAAAACTAAAACTAAATATAGGCAAAAAATATTTCATTATCTAAATTGTTTTTGTAAAAGTCTCCAACGATCAGAGTCTATAGGTTTATTACCATTATCTATAGCATACAACATTTCAACTATTTCGTCAAGACTATTATAGATATATTTATGAGGGAACATGCCTAGCATCCATAAAGGAGTTTTTGCCTTTCCACCTTCCATACTAACAAAGACAGGTTTTTTTTCTCTTACCGCAGTAACTATCTCTTCGGCACTACCCCAAGAAGCCACATCTGGAACAAGATGAGCGATAATGAAATCACTACGATCAACCAAATTTAAATCATATGCGCGAACCATTTTCATTCGCTCTGTTACTCGGTCATATTGCTTAGTTCGCATCCATGTCTCCATTTCTTGCCTAGAAGCTTCGTCTTCTTCGACGTCCTTTATGAAAGGTTTTTTGTATGGATCAAAACAAGTGATGCCTAAAGGCTCTAGTTTTTCAGTAACTTCTTCCCTCCAATTGCGACCGCTAAGATATTGCATGTGGCCAACAAGATATGTTTTAGTCTTGTAAAGTAAATTCATAACACAAATTTAGCAAAAAAACGCTAACTTGTCAAGCACAATTATACAAATTTAAAAGAGAACTGATCCTTAGCAAAAGAAACCTTTATAGATTTTATATCTTTAGATGAATTCTTTAATAGCTCTTCAGAAAGAGGATCGATGATTTTGTTTTGTAAGATTCTAGCTACTGGACGCGCTCCATCTTTAAGTTCCAAAACTTCTTCACACAGTCTCAGTCTTGCTTTCTTATTAATAAAAAGATTGTAACCTTTTGTTTTTAACTTTGATTTGAGCTCGTTATAATGGAGGTCAATAATTTTTATAAAATTATTCTCATCAAAATCTTTAAAAACTATAATTTCATCAAGTCTATTAATGAATTCTGGACTCAAGCTTTTTAAAACTTCTTTTTTAAGCCTGTCTTCAATTTCTGATTCATTATTAGGATTCTGAATAGCGCCAAAACCAACTCCAATATTTCCTTTTGTGATACTAGATCCGATATTGCCAGTCAGCATAATAATGCAATTATTGAATTTGATTTCTCTGCCCATATTATCTTTAATAGAACCTTCGTCTAATATCTGAAGAAGGGTTTGCGTGACATTATGGTGCGCTTTTTCTATTTCGTCAAACAATACAACGCTATAAGGTTTTTTTCTTACTTTTTCAGTCAAATGACCAGCGCTCTCATAACCAACATAGCCGGGAGCTGCACCAATCAACTTGGAGCCAGAGTGGCCCTCGCTGTATTCAGTCATACTAATATTTACGAAATTGTCTTTACTTCCAAAAAGTTTTTCTGCTAAAGTTTTAGCTGTATAAGTCTTTCCCATTCCTGACGAACCAAGCATCAAGAAGCAACCTATGGGTTTATTATCATCTTTTAACCCTGCTCGATTTCTAATTAAAGACTTGCAAATTGAAGCGACAGCATCTTCTTGGCCGATAATTGATTTATTAAGTTCTGTTTCTAGGTTTAAAAATTCTTTTTCTGATGTTTTAGATATTTGTTCGACTGGAACACCTATTTTTTTAGACAAAACAAAATGAACATCATCAGGTTGAACTACAAAATTTTTAGACTTATTATCTTTAGACCATTTTTCGATAAGCTTTTTATATTGATCAAATAAGCCATCTTGTTTTTTTGATATACTTAATTTAGCTTCTTCGGATACCGCTTCATCTTCTGCGATCATTAGCTTTTCTAGTTTAGCCTCTATTTCTTTAGCTTTTTCTGGGCGTTTGAAATTTTCAATTTTAACTTTAGAGCCCGCTTGATCCATTAAGTCAATCGCTTTATCGGGCAAAAATCTATCGTGAATATATTTAACAGAAAGATCTACGCATAAATCAAGAGCTTCTGGATCATATTTAACATCATGAAATCCCTCATAGCTTTCGACAATGCCTTTCAATATCGTCTTGCAATCTTCAGTAGAAGGTTCTTGCACGGAAACAGCTTGAAACCTTCTAGCTAAAGCCCCATCTTTTTCAATATGCTTTTTATATTCATCGTTAGTTGTTGCGCCGATGCATCGAATTTCTCCCCTTGCAAGCATAGGTTTCAATATGTTTGCGGCATCCATACTGCCTTCCGCGCTACCAGCCCCGACGAGGGTATGCATCTCGTCAATGAAGAGAATCAGTTTAGGAATCTCTTTTAATTCTTGGATGACGTTTTTAAGCCTTTCTTCAAATTGACCTCGGTATTTTGTTCCAGCAATCATAGAGGCAAGGTCTAGGCCAAAAATAGAATGACCAAGTAAATGCTCAGAGCATTCAGAGGCTACTATAGTTCTAGCCAAACCCTCTACTAGCGCGGTCTTCCCAATCCCGGGCTCTCCTAAAAGAATAGGGTTGTTTTTGCTTTTGCGACATAATATTTCCGTCATTTCAGCAAGATTACCATCTCTGCAAATAACTTTATTAAATTTTCCTTCTTTTGCTAATTCATTATAGTTGATAGCGTAAGATTCTAGCGCCGAAAGGCTTTTTGGGCTTTTTTGAGAACTGGAAGAGCGCTGAGCAGAAGAGCTTTCTTCAAAGTCAATAGGTTGTAACGTAGTTGAAGATTCAAGCAAATGAGTTTTTATTGATATAGAAAGAGACGAAGGATTGATCCCGCACTCATAAAAAAGCTCAGAAGTATCAGGGGAATTGTATTTAATAATGGCTACCAATAAATGCTCTGTACCAACATATGATTGCGATAAATTTGATGCATAGTCATATGCTATTTGAAGAATTAATTTAAATTCATCAGAAAAAGAAGCCTTGTCACCTTTCGTTTTTCCTCTAGAAATACTATTTTCTACATAAGATCGAAAAGAATCAATATCATAACCACTTATATCAAATACCTCTCTAAGCAAACCTCTGCTTTGTGAAACTAGTCCAAGCAAAAGATGAACTATTTTGACTTTTGAAGAGCGATATTCTAACGCGAATTCTCTAGAAGTTTTTAAAGCTTCTTGAGCTCTAGGAGTGAAATTTGGAGTTGAGTCCATCATAATTAATTACACATAATTTTTAAGATTTTAAGTCGCTAAGTTTCATGTAAATTTTTTCATCCATTACTTCACAAGAATGGCAAAATAATATATCTTCACCTTTACTTCCGTAAAAAATCAAGATACTATCTTTTTTGATTCCATCTGGATTTTTTTCATTAAATTGAGAAAGTATATTAATTTCCCTCCATCCGCCATGTTCAGATCTAGCCCTTCTATCCATCAGCATAATAGGGTATTCCCCGACTTCATCAGAAACAACAATCTTTATATAATCATTACCATTCCTACTAGTGCCTTTAAAAAAGTCAGAGACAACACCGATAAACCTACCATAAGACTCTCTCTCTAAGCCTTTAAAGTCCAAAGAATCGCCAAACTTTTGACCATTTGTAAAGAAAACATCTTTTAATATTGTCGTAGGGCTATAGCCCAAAAGCTTTGTTTCGAAATACCAATTAGCAAACTTTTCGTATTTCTTATTCTTGTCGTAAATTTCTTTGTACAAGTCGTATTTCTTTCTGAAAGTTTGGAATCGGCTTTCTTTCATGATTGGCTTGTTATCATCTCCAATGAGATTTTCCTGAACAACAGCCTGTATAGTTTTAAGGATGTCCCAATCATACTTAGGCCCAAGCGCCTCGAAATTTCTTTTCTCACGATCAGTCAAAATATTAAAAGCTTGCGCTTCTAGAACTAACCTAGAGCGACGGGACTTATATTCTGAAAGAGCTCCTGCTTGAATAAGGGCAGAAAGAATTCCAATATTTAAACCAGCGTCCTTGGCGGATAAAAATATATCATATTTATTTGGGTTTTCGCTATCTCTAAAATCCTTTAAGGACTGAAGAGATTTTTCGCTAACCCCTTTAATGCTATTCAATCCAAAACGAATGTCATCACCTTCAATTTTAAAATCCATATCAGATTTAGCTAAATCTGGCGGTAGCAAATTTATACCAAAGAAGGAAAGCTCTTGGCAAATTTTATTAATTTCTTCGTGTGGAGAAGGCTCATACTTTGCCATCTTAAGGAGAGCTATAAAAAAGTTTTGAGGATGCTTGAATTTAAGGTAAGCTGTCCAAGCGGCAAGGTTTGCGTAAGCAAGACTGTGAGATTTGTTGAATGAATAATTCGCGCTATCTTCTGCAACTTTCCATAAAACATCACCAACTTTTGAATCAAGGTTATTCTCTTCAATTTTCTTTTCGATCTTTTCTTTCCATGCAGGCATTTGATCGACTTTTTTCTTCCCAACGATGCGTCTAAGTTGCTCAGCTTCGTCAAGAGTGAATCCAATCTTTACGGCCATCTTCATTAGCTGCTCTTGGTATAGCGGAATGCCTCCAGTATAAGAAAGAACATCATCATAAAGCTCATGTTGGCTTTGAAACTCTCCAGTCTGAGAATAAGAAGTGTATTGATCCAAGAACTCTAAAGCTCCGGGCCTTGCGATAGCCACAACTGCACTCAATTGCTCTAGATTTTTAGGCTTGATTTTCTTGCAAACATTAAAGTTTGTATGAGCTTCTATTTGAAACAATCCTTGGGGCTGTTCTAATTTTTGCAAGTTTTTATAGATGTCTTCGTGATCAGGGTCAATTGATTCTATATCTAGATCAAGCTGACTGCAAACATCATATAAAACACTTAATGTTCTAAGCCCAAGAATATCAAACTTGACCATAAGCTCTGCAACCCAATTCATGTCATAGCCACTAACAAGGGCTCCGTCATTAGTCAATTGAACTGGGCAAATGTCTTCAAGCTTTTGATAAGAAATCGCAATCCCAGAAGGGTGGACTCCAGTATTTTTATTAAGCCCTTCTAATCTTCTCGCTATATTAAACACAGATTTATTATCGTTGACCCACTTTTCAAAAAGCTCGCTTTCTTGATACGCTTCAATTAATGGAGCGACTTTTCCAAATCGCTTTGGTATAGTATCACTGACAAGATTAACTTCTTGCTCAGAGTAATTACCTACTATCTTTCCGCATTCTTTAATGCATAATTTCCCACTCAAAGTATTAAGCGTTAAAATTTTTGAAGTTCTGCCGGGATATTTATCCTCAATATATTTGATTACTTCTTGGCGCCTCTCATAGCTAATATCATTATCAACATCAGCAAGTAAGCTACCATCAAGATACGTAACGCCATCTTTCTCTATTTTTCTAGCCCTGCTTTTACTTACAAACCTTTCAAAAAACAATTCGTATTTAACTGGATCAACTTTAGTAACGCCAATCAAATATAAGACAAGAGAACCTGCCGCAGAACCTCGACCCGGACCCGTTGGAATATCATTAACATGACAATAATTCAAGATGTCCCAGTTCAATAGTATATAATCTACGAAGCCTAGTTCATCAAGAATGTTTAGTTCCATTTTTGCTCGATCAAGATAAGCGTCTTTTTTATCAGATTTATCAAAACCTTTTTCTTTAATACCTTCCCAGCATAACCTCTTAAGGAAATCAAGATTAGATATATCAGAAGAGACACCTAACTCATCATAGTATTTTTGCTCAACGTCAATTTCTGGAAGTCTAACGCCGGGAGGCGCAACTTCTTCATATTTTGAAAATTTTTCTACAAAACTCATATCTCGATATCCCAAATCATCTTTTTGAAAACCTCATAGTTCTTTTGTATATCATATAATGCATCATGAAGTTTTTTAATATTAAAAGGTATGTCGTATTTTTTACATAAATCAATAAGTTTATTTCTACCTTTATTAGAACGAATAGACATGACTCGATATTGCCATTGAAGGAAATCTTCTTTGGAATTATATTCGATCTCATGATTAATTGCTCTAGAGATAGCAAGGCTATCAATAAGACTAGGTAGATAACTGTAGTCAGGCTTCTTTCCAATCAATCTTCTACAAATGCCGTGCATATAAACATCAAATCCAAGAATGTTATGACCAACTTTCAGATAGTCAGGGTCATAAAGATACTTTTCGAAATGCTCAATGGGTTTAATTGGATCAATCGCTTTTTCATCGTACTTTTTTTGCGTCCATCCAGTAACTTTAGCCGCTCCTTCTGAAACATTGAGGTCATTCCATTTAAGCCAATAATCACATTGATCTACTACCCTATCATTCTCGATGACAATGAAAGCTAATTGCCAAGGCTTATTGATGGTCGATCCCAAATTAAGACCGCAAGTCTCAAAATCAAAGAAAACGTATTTTTGGCTCTTGTCGAACCTTAATAAATTATTACTCATACCTCAAAATACTTAACGCTCTTTAGACACGACAAGTCTTGACCTCCTCCATAACTAATAGAGCTTTGGAGGTCTTGTTTGATCTCACCAAACTTTTCTTCGTAAGTCATATTGTTTGAGCATATATTGGTTAGCTTGCCTTCTATGTTGTTATTATGACCTTTGTTCTCTGCACTAGCAGATCCAAAATAAGCTTTATGGGGAACATCGTTAATCGTGCTAGTAACTGCAGGGCTATCTGTGCAGGCCGCAAACATGCCTCCTGCCATTACTAAGTCCGCACCTGCAACTAAAGATTTGGCTATATCGCCATTACATTTAACACCTCCATCAGCAATGATAGGTATCTTATAGGCTTTATCGAAATCGTCTCTTGACCTATAGCAGTCTCCGCATGATTTGGTGGCAGTAAACATAGGAATGGTAAAACCAGTTTTATCTTTGGTAGTGCAAGGGGATCCTTGTCCTATGCCAACCTTAACTATGTCTGCGCCCCAATTAGATAGGGCAACGACTGCATCAGGCGTAGTCACATTTCCTGCGATCACAATAGTGTTAGGAAGATTTTTCTTAATATGCTCAAGCATTATTCTCATTCGATTACAATATCCGTGAGCAATATCAATAGTAAGAAAATCAAGTCTTAAGGCAGGGTTTTTGCTGATATTCATCACTTCAATCTTATCCTTCATTTTAACACCCGTGCTGAAAGAAATAGTTTTCCAATCTTCTGAATTAGCCAAGCCTACATCATCTGATAGCTTCCTGTCAAATCTATGCATGATGTAAAAATAATCATTTTCACTCATCCATTTTGCTAGACGCATGTCAATGACGGACTTCATGTTGGCGGGAACAATAGGAAGGTTAAATTTATGATTAGCAATCTTTAATGAAGTGTCACAGTCTGCTCGACTATGAGCATCGCTATACTTAGGGACTAAAGATATATCTGAATATTTAAGCGCTTTCATAATCTAAATAACTTTCAAAACAAAATTCGGGGCTTGCACAATGATCTAAGTTAGGCATATCTAGGGTTTTAGCTCTATTAGAAAACCCCCTACTGCAAATGCATTTGTAAGTTTGATATGCTTCAAAATCTTCTCTGTTTTCATAATAAATACTTTTGACTTTTTGAGTCTCGAAACCATTTTCAAGGCAATAATTTTCTAAGATCCCGTTCAGCACAAAATCAAAAGGAAGAAGATTATCTTCTAGGAAATAAACGGGTTCAAAAAAAGAATCATCTAACATACATGGCTCTTTATAAGAAAAAGAATTATGGAAGATAAAAGAATCGTAAAAAGGTATAGCAATTTTTAAGTCATCGCTATTATAGAAATCCTTTAGGTTTGCGAAGTCAATTTTACCTCCTCCTTTAGTAAAAGCACAACTGTATATTTTGTTTAATAAAATGCAGCCTTGAGAATTTTTTGCAAATATAATTAATTTATGAACGCACATGGGGCAGTTCTTTTTTACCTCAACCGACATATCATCGCAAACGTCAATTCGAAGGCCAAAAATCAATTGCATGCCCAAATCTTCAGCGTTCTTCTTTGCTTCAAGAAAGCCGATGAGAGAATCCTCTACGAGAATAACCTCTTTTAAGTCATGCTTTTTAGCTATATCAAAAACACTAGGAGAACCACCTTCAATCACCTTGTCAGGATGATCTAAAGTAAGGATGCTTTTTCCTATGCTATAGTGAGATTTGAATAATGGAAGCATGTGACAGAGTATAGCACATAACGGCTACTCCGTCAAGAAAAATGTTAATCTTTCTTCTTCTTTTGGGCCTTCTTCCAAGACTCTTTAGATGGGCGATCTTTGTCTCCGGGCTTAGCGGGACGATAATCGTCACCCATGCGCTTCTTTTTCTTGCGAATGTTATCCCATAAGCCTTGCTTGCTTTCAGACTCTTCCATGTCTTCACAATCTTCTTTGTGATCTTCCTCTCCTTTGGTTACCTTAGTAACACTTTTTTGAGACCACATTTTGCACGACCAGTAACGAGCTTTCCATTTCGGGCCGGGATTATCGCAGTTATGTCTAGCGCGAAAACTCTTACGACGCTTAGGATCGTCGCGTTTAATTTCCATGTTAGGATCGCCAAAATTTACTTTAACGACATTGCCTTTATCATTTTTAACATAAACGGAAAATTTCTTAGGACCTCCAGAAGTTCTGAAAGGCTTATTAAGCTTTTTGCCTTTTTTTTCTTCGGCAGCCCAAGCTTCTTCGCTAATCTCTTCTTCAAACCCAGCAGGGTTTTGTTTCCTGATCTCATCTGAAAAGTCTAATTCCATAATAATATATACACAAAATATTAAATAACGCGCTCTTGATTATACATGTTAATCAAAAATAATATTTGATCATCAATCTTTCCATCGAAAGAATCTAGCGTATTTACCTTAAACCAACCAAATTCAGTATGCTCAAAGCATAATTGTGGGGAAATTAATTCATCAAGTTCAAGGGTATGAAAAGAAAAATCATAGTCATCTCCACTAAAACTTCTAAAAAATCGAATCTTCTGAATTCCTTGGGGTATAATTTTTGTTTCTTCATGAAGCTCTCTGTGAGCAGCTTCAATAAAATCTTCACCCTCTTCTACGCAACCACAAAATATAGACCAATAACCGCCAAACGCTACTGGTTCCCCCTTGTAAGTTTCAATTCTTTTCGCCAATAAAATGCTATTACCACAAAAAACCGCAGTGCCAACATATTGATTCTTATTCATACTATATTATAGCGCAAAATCATCATCTTCTTCAACTGAAATTTGAGAGTGACGAGGGCATCCATCATAAGATAGCTTTTCTATCGTATCACCATCTTCTTTTAATTCATAAAGATCCTGCTTGCTGTCTAAGTGAGCGCTTCTTTTTATTACTCCATTTTTATCTTTTAGCGCCCAATATTCAAATGCAAATTTAAAAGGGCAATGCCACATTAGAGTTCCGTCTTTCTTTAATTGGCCGGGGTAACTGGCAAAACCACAAACCAATTTGCCCGAAAAGCCCTCATCTTTCTCAGGAAAACCTTTGTCGGCAGCAAAATCAGAATGCGCGCATTCTTCATCAAAGTCATCTAAATAATTCTGCCATTCAGTTAGCTGATATTCAAAACCTTCAAGTTCGTCATCAGAAAGCGGAGACATTTTTAATACTCCTTTACCATCTTCTCCCAAAAGATCTGGCTTAAGGTCAAATTTCAAAAACAAAAATTCTGATTGCCTATTGCTATATTCAGGAAACATATGTTTTACTGCAAGTGAATAAATCAAATCTTGTAGATTATCACTAGCCTCTTTTCCTTCAAAAACTTTTTTACTAGTCTTAAAATCTCTAATAATAGCAAACTTTTCCTTCTTATATAAAAATAACTTATCTATAAATCCATTGATTCTATATTTTATACCTTTATCTTCGTCATCTACAATTATATGAAAATCTTTTTCAGAAAATGCCTTTGTAAGCTTTCCAGTAGTCTTGCCAAAATAATCATATTGTAATCCATTAATTGTCATGGCATCAATCAACTCTATGTTTTCTGGGTCAGCCACATCAAGTCGATGAGCCCATATATAGACAAGCCTTTTCACAGAAGGTATACAAAAAAGAGTATTCTTTTTTATAATTGTATCAAAATACTTTTTGCGCTTTGGTTCGCAAAGAAGCTCCAGAATAAGGTGGCATATAGTACCTCTAGACGCGCCATCATTAGAAGTGTCGGGTAGTTTAAGCTTATACTTACACCAATAAATCCAAGAGCATGATTGAGCGGTTTTAATTCTGCTCGCAGATAGTTTTGTCATTTCATCCGACATGAGATTCTAGGATTTGTATATTTTTAATAAGACTCTTGGGGAGATCTTTCTCGTCCCTCATTTTTTTTGAAAAATTCAAAATAGAAGAAGCTCTCTCCGTAAAGCTGCATTCGCATTTTTCATTCCAAGAAGTAAAATCTTTTGGCTCCATATCTCCGAAGTCAGTTTTTGTAGGGAGACAAACGTAAAGTTGATTGAAGTCAAAATGATTAAGTAGTTTTAAATAGTTTTTAACCGCCGCTCTTGCTCCTCTATTTACACTTTTATCACTATCATTATTGAAAGATATGATAATTTTTTTAACATCTAAAGACATTAGATGACACAATAAAGAAGGAGAAATATCAAGACCGAAAGAAACCAAAACATTTTTAAAATTATTCTGATGTAAATTTAAGAGATCGCCTATGCTCTCAACTAAAATAACAGAACCTGCA
>Ga0222716_10003905_pt1 | contig 11801 bp, 28 predicted proteins | sample C33_13DmetaG_FD_165044 | JGI IMG/M metagenome (GOLD analysis project Ga0222716, IMG submission 165044) | Estuarine water microbial communities from San Francisco Bay, California, United States - C33_13D | ecosystem: Environmental > Aquatic > Marine > Unclassified | place: USA: California... | reverse complement strand
TGATAAGAGCGTTGCTCACAGCAACAGGCTGTGCATCCCTTTGTGGTTCCGGTGTCCCCCAGGCAACACGATCAGTCAGCGGCAATTTTTCTCTCTATTGAATCACAAGGAAGGGGGGCTTCTGTCTCTTCCTCTTACTCTGCTCTATCTCTGGCTATCTCTCTGGACTCCTCCACCAAGGGTGTGATATGTTTAAGACTGCCACACACCTAACATAGAGCCAGTCCAAAAACGACCTCCAAAATACCACACGCATTTGAAAGGTGGGTAAGGTGGCCCCCTGCTCCTATTTTACCCCCCTGCCCCTCCGGCGATTCGGCCGGGGGAAAGTGGTTAGGGTTTTGGCAAGGGTGTAACCTCCATTCCCTTTCCTTCTATCGTTTGAGCCGTTTCCAGGGATTCCCGTTCCAGGCCTGGGCAGTTGACCGAGGTAAATTGCTCGGAAAGGTACCTGGAATCGTCCAGGATGGACGCAATAGCCGAACCGATAGGAAGGTACCGGAACGGTATCTGAAGGCTGTACAGCGAACGCCAGGGGCCTACGCAGAAGCGTATATATACACGAAGGCCCGGCCACCTTTCGGCAACCGGGCCAGGGTTAGGGGTTAGGGTTAGGGATCAGCCGAACGGGAATGCGTCCCCGATTCCGAGCCAGTCCAGTTCCATCAGCTCATCCAGTTCCAGGATATTTTCCTGGACGGTGACCCATCCTGAACCGTTCCGCTGAATCACTCCGGATTGAATGGCCATTCTGATATTCCGGGACTGTGTGCCGGTTGAAGGTTTCAGCCCGGCATTCAGGAACGCGGCCGCTGAATCGGCCAGGGATTCGGCATCCCATTCATTCCCGTCCAGGGTTGCAAAAGCGTCGTTTAGGTTCATTTCGTTTCCTCCTTTGTTTGTCAATTGATCGCGACGTTGGCCCATCCACGCCTAACGGTATTGGGCTGGACTACGAATCCTGAACGATCCTTTCGGGCCGCTCCTTTTGCACGTAGGCCGGCAACGATACCTTTCGGTTCCAGGAAACGGAGATCCGTCGTATCTGCATCAACTACGCGGAACCCATTCCATTCGGCCGGCAATTCCTGGCCCTTCGGAGTATTGAATACAACGGCCACCCGTGAACGGTCCATGGCTTGCACTACATCGGCCCGATCCATTCCGTCCGCGTAACTGAACGTTAAGTCATAATTGCGCGGAAGGTTGGAGCGTTTGGCCAGCGGCCATTTCGTGTAGTCGTAAAACTGCACGTTTGGGAATAGCTGGAATACGTTCCGGGCCGGCCCTTTCGGGCTATCTTTCACCGGAACGCGCTCCCATGGGATATCTGATGTACCGTTCAGCCTAACAACGGGCGTGAGGCCTTCCCTGGCCGCCTTCCGTTCCAGGGCCTGGATTGAATAGACTAAATCGGCCATGAAGGAATCCCGTTCCCTGAAGAAACGTTCGGTTTTAGCTTTCCTGGCTCGCTGTACCGAATTGAATCCCCCACGGCCGGCCGTATATAGGCAAGCGGCTGTACAGCCAGCGGAACGGTATCGGCATACCTCTCGGCCGGATTCCTTAGCAGGTGCCAGGTACAGAATTCCAGTAAGGAATCCCCGGGCCGTTCCCTTGGACGTTTTCGCATCCACGTTCACAGATAGGATATTTTTAGCCATTAATCCGTTCCTCCGTATCGTTTTTTTCGTAGGTGGCAACGTGGGACGTTGCATCAAAATTGGCCAGCCGAATCAGTTTCCCGGCCCAAAGTTTCCGAATCGCTGAAGCTTCGGAACGGGTACACGTGATCCAGTTAATGTATATCGGCCGGCCAGTGATGAGCCGGGCCAGATATAGGTTCTCCTTACTTTGCATAGTTTCAGGCCTCCCGGCCGGTTTATCGCTTGAAACGTTGAATGGCATCTTCCAGAGCATCCTGGAAGGTATCGGTATACCAACCGTGGAAGGTTTCCCCGGTTTTCTTATTACGAATCCAGGAAACGAACGGCTGAAATGATCCAGGCCGCTCGGCCACTATATACTGCCATTCCGCCGGCTCCCTTCTATCGTCCACTTGGAATAGGATTGAATATCCGTGTTTCGTTTTCATGTTCGTAGGCCTCCCGGCCGGTTTTAGTTAACTCGGCTATATGTTGTAACGTCGGCAACTTCTGCTGAATGGATATCAATTAATGTCCACTCCATGCACGGGCCGTTAATATAGCGCAACTCCATTCCGCCTTCCGTTTCTACTAAAATCCGTTCCTGATCTGTACAGACTTCCACGAAATCGGGACCAGTTTCAGCGATTAGGCGGCCAATACAGAACGAAAGGATGCAGGCCAGGGACCAGGACACAGCAAATATATATACAGTTGTCGTTTTCATGTTTTCAGGCCTTCCGGCCGGTTTGTTTTGCGATTCGTAAGAAAGGTAAACCGGGTAGACCGATAAAGGCAACCGATACCCGGGCCGGGTACCCGTCCAAGTGTCGTTTGCATCGTTTCTTCATATTTGGATCAATCCGTGGCCGGCTATAGTGCCGGCATGAATCCAGCGAACCGATACCGAACCGGCCCTGGAGCCCTGGCCCTGGAGCCCTGGCAGGCCATACGCAATCCAGGCCGGGCAATCCGGGTCTTCACAGAATCTTCATCAAATCTTCACATTCATCAAATCTTAACAATCGGGATCGGCCCATTTTGGACCCCCCACCCAAAAAAGAGGCCCGAAAAAACCCGCCCCGAAAACCCCCCACCGAAAAAATCGGGCGCAAAAATTCATCACAATCATTTTCCCTTAGGGTTGTGAATCGTGAATGTGCAGATTGCGTGAATTGACCAGGGCATACCGAAAAAACATTTGCATGGTGCAAACAGGTGGCTTAGTATTGCATCGTCACACAGCAGCGCGGAGGCGCAGAAAAAATGAACGAATATGTATTCAAGCTACTGGTTTGGCCCCTGTCAGGCGGTGAACGCGAAGAACTGTACTCCGTACAGGCAGGTGACATCGCAGAGGCGAAGGGCGATCTATTTGCCGCTACAGACCGGGATGAGAATTACTGGGAGTGGCAAATACTGGAGGTCTTTGAGCCTACGGAAAAAGAGTGGCAGGTGGCGCGATGATAGGCTACGTTCAGCACGGATCGGGACCGCTGTCCCCGCCGTCACCAACCATCTCATGCCGTATATGCGAATGCCCCGCCTACAATTACGCTGACCTTGACGATGGTCTGTGTGATCAATGCGTAGAAGAGTACATCTGCATAGAGTGCGGCGAAGAAACCGAAACAACAAACAAGCACGGAATATGTGCGGAGTGCGAACATGAAAACGCTTGAACAGGAGATCAACGAAGCCACCGCCCGGTGGGGCGTGAAGCATGACGCGGAAAAATGCCCAGACTGCAAAGGCGATGGGTGGATGGAGGCGTGGGATTATGGCCGCGAAACCGAACTATCGCAGACCTGCTACCGTTGTAGTGGTAAGGGCTACATCATCGTGGAGGTGACAGTATGAGCATCAAGCATCCAGTACCCGAAGATCCGCTCACAGAGTGGTACTTTTGGGTAGACGAAAAAAAGTCAGCCATCAAAGACAAGGTTAAGCATATGTTTAGCCGTATATGGGGGCGGAAAAAATGACATTCACAGAGTTATTCTCAGCCATATCAAAAATCCTCGTAATCATTGCTGTGACAGCCGCTGTGTTGTTAGGAGCAGGATACGTAGGGTACACCATAGGCCAGTCAAACGGAGCCGTAGAGGGCTACCTGGAGACGATGGACTATCTTAACGGACTACCAACATCGGAGGTATGCAAATGAGTTGCACAAAGACAATCGCCAAGATTCAGGAAGAGCTGGCACAGCCTTGGCCTACACGCGAAAAAAGCAAGAGGCTGAAGGGCAATACGATCACCTACATTCCCTGGTACGAAGCGGTCAGCATTATGAACCACGTTACAGAGGGGCATTGGGACTACCGTATTGTAAAGTCGGGACATAACGAGATTAGCGGTAAGTTTGAAATGGTTGTAGGTGTCACCCTATATGCAAGTGACGGCACGATCTACCGCGAAGGCACAGGTAGTGAAGATAGCTCTACCGACAACTACGGAGACTATCAGAGCATCGCTGAGAGCATGGCATTGCGCCGCGCCTTGACAAAGTTCCAGCTGGGAATTTACATGTACCGCAAATAGGAGGAGCCATGAAAGCACTAAGAATGGATAAGCTCAGGGCGATGCGGGAAAAGCATGGCATGAGCCGTGGCCACTTGGCGGACCTGATGGGCGTTGGCGAGTCTACGCTTGCCTGTTGGGAGCTGGGCCATCGTGAGCCACGATATGAGCATCTTGTACAATGGTGCAATGCTGTACACACAACACCAAATGACATCTTGCAGGGGGTCAGAAAAAATGGCTGAGAACTTGGCATGGATCAAGTTCTTCGTGGGGGACTGGCGTAGAGATCCTAAGGTCGCTATGCTATCAGCATCAGGTCGCGGTGTATGGTTGGAGATGATTCTGACCATGCACGACCTGGCTGACTACAAGATAGAGGGCACGGTGCGAGAGATTGCACGTATGTGCCACCTTGATATGGCAGAGGTCCAGTCAGCCCTACAGGAGCTTGAAAGGCACGGTGTTGCCGAAGTAGAGTGGCGTAACGATTCTGTTACGGATAATGCAATAGTAACAGTCGTGTCACGCCGTCTTGAGAGGGAGGAAAAAACCCGCTCAGATGCACGGGAACGCCAAAAACGATACAGAGAGAAAAAGAAGTCACAAGAGAATAACACAATAGTTCCTTCTGACTCTGACTCTGACTCTGATTCTAATAAAGATAAAAAGGTATACAAACCGAAGAAGGAGCAGTTAGAAGCAATCTATGCCGCGTACCCAAGGAAGATTGGTAAGAAGGCGGCGATTGACAAGATCAGGATTGCCTTGCATAATCTGCATGAGGAGCGGGGCGATGAGAACTTTGCTTTCCTGCTTGACAGAACCCGAAAGTTCGCTAACAGCCCTGCCGGGAAAAGAGGCGAGTTCACGCCACATCCGACAACGTGGTATAATCAGGGGCGCTACTTGGATGACCCGAATGAGTGGCACCGCGTAGACACGGAGCCGAAAAAACCCTATCAGCAACAAAAACAGCAACCAGTGAGATCACGCGGGAGGACGTACCTTGGATAATGGACTACAAAGAAAAGCTGTGGATACAGCGGCTCAGGAAAGGGTATACACGTAAAAAACTGGGGCAAATGATTGGCAAGCACGGAGACTCTATAAAGCAATGGGAGACTGGGCGATTTGCACCAGGTAACTTCCTTGACTATATTCGGTGGTGTCGTGCACTTGACATGGACCCGATGAAAACCATAAAGGACGATGAATCACTTTGAAGAGCTTAGAAAAGAGGCACAGGATATGTGCCAGAGGGTCACAGGCAAGACCGTAGATGAGTGGGATGCTGTCTTTGCGAAGAGAAGGGCAAAAGGCCTACGGGCGGGCAAGTTGTCTCCAGAACGCATCATGTCAGAAAAAGAGGCTGACGGCTTTATGCGATACTATGGGCTGAGTGACGGGGACATTGAGCGCGTCCTGCTAAAAAAGAGCGATTTTGATAATCTAATGCCATATGATCTATCTAAGATGGAAAAAGCGGTATGCCGTGATCAGGAGCTGTGGGCCAAATTTGACGAACAGCACCAGCACTCATATCTTGGCCCAATGAAGCCAGAGCTTTTGACAGTAATTGCATATCGTCCCGTAGCGGACCTAAACAACAGGAGGTTTGAATGACACTATCGGAAATCGTGGGCGGCAACCCGTTCAAGAAAATACAGCGACTTGACATCAGTCAGGAAGAGTACTTCGCGATTGATGCGTACAGCAGTACAGACCTGCGAACCCTATATGCAGACCGGGGTCAGCCTTATGGGATGGCGCAGAAAAAAGCAGGTGACTACGTAGAGACAGATGCCATGCTTCTTGGATCTGCCATTGACTGCATGATCACAGAGCCGAAGGAGTTTGACAACCGTTTTGTAGAGGCTCCGCGTTCTGCGGTCACGCCAAACACAGCGTTACAGCAGAAGGTGTGCGATGAGATCCTGAGCGGCACAGACCCGGCAGAAGCACACGCCATGCACTACAAGAACAGCGGAGAAAAAGCCGTAGCCCAGTTCATGGACTCCTTTGAGAACTACATCGCCCTGAACAAGCTGGTAAACCTTGGCGAAGGCACACCACGCCGCATCCTCTCAGCCGATCTTGCGGAACGTGCGCGAGAAGCCGTCTCAGCGGCCCGTCAGCACACGCAGTTCGTAGAGATAGTCAAGGGTAGCGATAAGCAGGTTGCGTTCGTTGCAGAGGCATTTGGAGTGCAATGGAAGGGTCTATTGGATTTCTACCGCCCTGGCTACGTCACAGACCTAAAGACAACGTCTGATTTCCTTGGTATTAGGAGCAGCTTCAACCGCCGCGCCTACGCAATTCAGATGCGTTTGTACTCATGGCTTGCAGAGGCTCACACAGCGGAGCATTTCTACATTGAGACGGAGGCTCCGTATCGGACCAAGCTGACCGACGAGCCGACCGCCTTGATGAATGAGGACTTCTGGATAGAAAAAACGCTTGAGATGATGCAACGCATCGCTCATCACCACGAAAGCGGCGACTGGCTGCGTACTATGGAGTACCACACCAATGGTGGATATGAACGCCTTTAATATGTACCTCAAAGCAGTGCTGATGCTTTTATCCATAGGCATCATGGCCATCGTCTTTGTAACCTTCGTGCGAGTAGTGTGGATGCTCTCTTGGCTCCTCTTCGGGACCGTAGGGGCATACGTACTGACCGTACTGGCACTCTTACTAATGGCATATACGATCTATGGCTACCAAGCAGAAAGCGCGAGGGAATCAGGCTGAGAAGTACGTCGTTGACGTAGCCCTTGAAAAGGGCATTGAGGCGCAACGTGCATGGGGCAGCGATGGTCGCAGCATGGGCCTCAGTGCCGCTGACGACGGCGTAATAGGCTGGTATCGCTGGCAGTGCAAGCGGTTCATGCACAAATATGTGCCGAAGTGGTTCTTTGATAACGTCATAGACTACCTATCGGGCGACATTGACATCGTAACCATCTACGTAGACCGGGCCAAGGGGCATCCAAGGAAGGTGTACGTAGTCCAAGAATATGAGTCTTGGCTTAACCTAAAAAGAATGGCAACGCTATATGGCAAGCCTGAGGATAGAGATGGTGGACGGCCCCCGGAAGGGTGACTCCATTACGCTCAAGAACGCATGGGAATATCCTGAGGTGCATCTTGCGCCGTACAAGGATGAGAATGGCGATATGAAGATCGCTGAATACCGGGCGGAGGTACTGCCCAGAAACGTGTTAAAAAAGGAGGGATCAAAAATTGTCTACCGACACATTAAAGGCACATGAAGTTGTCTACATCAGCAATGCCTGTAAGAGGGCTATCAAGCTGGCATATACAGACCTTGTTGAAATGAAGAAGGCATACCTGGAGGCAAAGACCTACTGGGATGAGTCTGGTTCAGGTGCAGAGCATCATTGGTACTGGAAGGGGTCAGCAGACACCATAGAGAGCATAATCAGCTCAGGCCGCAGACATATGTTTGCAGAGCTAAAGGAGATGGGGCTGGACAAAAAAATGATGTACATGATGTATGGCGCACAAAAGTATGCAGACTACTACGATGCGGTGGTAGATGGATCAGAAACGCCATTGGATTTCAAGGTTAGCAAAGAGGTGGATCAAGATGAAGAGTGAAAGATCTTTTATAGATGGCTATGTGCGGTTTAGAAAGGTTGTTGAGGCCGTGTCAAATGTCACTGGCATAAAAGAGGATGACATTCTTGGGAGGAGAAGAATGCGCCCAATTGTGGATGCAAGGCACATGGCAATTAGGCTGCTAAGGATTAAATCAAGCCTAACCCTTGCTAACATTGGTGGCCTATTTGACAGGGATCACACATCAGTTATTCATGCCCTATCTTCATCGCAGGATATGATGGATATTGATTTATATTACAGGAAGGAATTTGAGCAAATTGTTAATGAGTATGATAGGATTATGGGGGAGCTGCAACCTGATGCGGTAGAGGTGGTCGCAGAATGAAAGGCGATAAGGCGTTTGTACGCGACATAAAAAGAAGCGAGCTATCTGTACAAAGGGTCTTGCGTGAGATACGCAGCATGGGCTACAAGGCTCATGCTCCAGAGACGGTAATCTCGCCAACCTATGAAACCAGATGGGATTACGTTGACGATGGCGACATCCACATGGAGGATGGTAGGATTGTCCAGGTTAAGCATAGCCGAACGGACTTTACGTGGAGCTGGCCCTACAAGGACATGATAGTAGACGAATGGTACAAGGCCTTTAAGTATGTTCCAGAGGTTGAGTACATCATTGTAAACCCTCCCATGACGCATTACATTGTAGTACGTGGCTCAACGCATGAGATGTGGAAACACAAGAAAATGTTTGACCGCACCTACCAGGCAGAAAGGGAGTTTGCAATGGCTCCAAAGTCAATACTAAACCACTACCAATTCAGTGACTAAGAAAGAATACAAAGCAATGATGGAGGAGACGTTGGCTGAGATACAGCAGATTCTCCATGCTAAGAACCACGACTACACAGCAGGGTCACCAGACCCGTTTGCCAACTTCCGCCTTGCGGAACTGGAGGGTGTAGATCCTGTCAAAGGGGTGATGGTACGGGTTTCCGACAAGATGCAGCGTCTGAGAGCCTTTATCAGAAGCGGAAAACTGCTTGTAAAGGGCGAATCCTTTGAGGATGCCATACATGACATCATCGGCTACATGATCCTCATCAAGGGGATGCTAATACAGAAAAGCAATGAAGAAGAATAGGCAGCAGTATGATGGCCGTGAAATGCGACCAAGAATAAGAATGGGGAGGTGGGCACAGCCATCAATCAATAGAAGGCTTGAAGAGCTTGATATGGATCTGTCTGAGTACATTAGGTGGCTTATTTCAAATGACATAGGTGTCAAACCATGAAAAAAGGTAAAGGACGCAGATCGCGGGTATACTTCTTGGAGTCTGCACAGAAGTCAATTGACCGCAGGTTAGAAGAATTGGATATGTCATTCTCAAATTACCTTAGATGGCTGGTTGAAAAAGACATAGGTGTCAAGGTATGACACGGATCGGGATAGCAGTACCAGTCTGGGGTAGGCCCCGGATGCGCTACGCATTTCTAAAGCACATGAAAGATCACGAGGCTCATGCCGCACAACGCGGCTTGGGCCTTCGTACGTACGTGGCTGGCTCAGAGGGCGAGGAGACACGCAATGAGGCGCAGAACATCGGGCACCACTATGTGGAAATAGACAATAATCCGCTCGGTGCGAAGTTCAATGCAGCAGTCCAGCTCGCCTTGGGTGATGGTGTGGACTACGTGATGATTATGGGGTCAGACACGTTCTTTATGCCCAGCCTGTGGGACCAGTACCGCGATCTCGTGAATGCGGGCATCAAGTACATCGGCATACGTGACCTATATATGTGGGACTGGAACAACAACGATGCAAGATACTGGGAGGGATATAAGGGGGATCGGTTCGGAGAGCCGATAGGATGCGGTAGGCTCATACACAGATCGCTCATTAAGGGTGGGCTATATGATAGCCACCGAAACAAGTCATTGGATGCGTCTGCGTCACGACGATTGCCGAAGGCAACAGTTATATCGTGTCGCCAGGACCTGCTTGTGTCATGCAAGGAGGAACTATCCATTACGCCTATCACTCGCTTCCCAGACGCGGAGCGAGTGGACCACACCATGTTCATACCCCTGATACCATGAAAATCGTCATACCTGCCTACGGTCGCCACGAACTAACCCGCCGCGTAGCCCTGTACTACGATGATCTTGGTTATGATGCCATTATAGTAGAAACGCCCGACGAAGAAGGGAATCTGTCAGGCGTAGAGGACAAAGTAGTTGCACAGCACCACGATGAGGATGGCAATGTATTGGTGGGGAGAAAGTTTAACGACGCACTAAAGTATGCCGCTAACTTTGACGACGATGTGGTCCTAACGGGTAGCGACTCCCTGCTCTCTCCCGCATACCTGAAGCATCTTGACTCCTACAAGGAGGACTACATTGAGATCAGCGGGTGCCACTTCTTTGACCCCAGGGCGCAGCAGGTAACGTTTATAGACAAGTTCCTGTGTGGCAGCGGCAAGTACATGAGCAAGCGCATGATGGACAACTGCGGTTGGTCACCCTACGATGACATAAAGGCCCGCAATGTTGACGCTGGACCGAAGAACTGCATCCCCGATGGCAGCCGCAGGAACTCATACAACAGCACCCGCACCTTCCCCGCCTGTCTTGAGATCCGCAACAGCGAGAATATGTGGAGTCTCGGTTGGGTTCAGTCTCAGCCCTCTGCGACCATACTGAGCGTTCACGAGACGCGCACCATCTTTCAGCATGACTATCGTCAGAAGGTGAACTGGTGGACATCAGCTTGAGGCCAGCGTATTGCGGCGTTGATCTGTGGTCTTGTCTGACACCCTGCTGCGGCTGAAGCCATTGCAGTCTCTACATTTGTACAATCGGTAGCGTGTGGCACCGCTGTATACGTGCTTCTCAATGGCCTCTACATTGTTGCTGCCACACTTGGCACACTTCACCTGCTCATTCTGGCTGTAAAGGGAGACGTTCGGGTGCGTCTTATGGTAAGGGCGGACCTTCAGGTACAATTCCTCCAGTAGAAGGACATCCTGCTCGTTGTAGCGGATCATTGTGTCAAAGGCATCCTGGTCACCGTCAAGGCACCTGACCCACAGGCTCATGCCTTCATGTTGCATCTTCCTGCCGATGCCAAGGTCTTGGCCCAGCTCGTCAAGCCTGTTGCTGTCAAAGCCGAAATACTTCCTTGCAATCTTCAGCGTGTCAATGCTCTTGTAGGGGCTGGTAGGAGGCAGTCCGTGCGACAGGAAGCGGGCATTCACCATCTTAATGTCAAAGCGGTCGCCGTTGTGGGCAACAACAATATCCGCATCATCAAGCAGGTGCCAGAGGGACTCGCAGACCTTAAAATCATCCTCCATGTTGCCGTAGGCAAGGATGCTGTCAGACATCACATCCTCCTCTCCAAGCCACTTGGCGGCCCACGTAAGGATCTTACCGGGCTTCTCAATGACCATCTCCTTGTTAATGTAGGTGGTCTTTCTGCGCCAGTAAAAGCAGGTGCCAGGGCCTGTCTCAATGTCAAAGACCAGCACCTTGGGCTGGCCTCTCTTTATGTCATTTCTGACATAGTAATCATGCAGCGTAGACTTGGGAACGCCGATGGCTTCGGCTATGTCCCTGATAGAGAGCTGCGTCTCCGCATAGAGTTTCTTGGCCCGATCTTTCCATTCGTCCATTATCCGTTCCACCGACGCATACTGCGCCATACGTCAAGATGAATGAACTTATTCTGCTCATAGATGCCTATGCCGCCAACATCAAGGTCGTCGGCAAACTCTGCTATCTGCTTTAGGCTTACGCCACGAACAACGATGTCAGCGGCCATGCCCTTCTTGTGCGTACTGTTCTTCGCTCCACCCACCAGCTCATTGTAGTCAGCAGTCCTATATGCCGATAGGATATGCACGGGCTTACCGAAGTGCGTCCTAATCGTCTGCAAGAGTGCTACCAATGCGGGGTGAATCAGCACTACATCTGCGCCATCGCTGCAAGCGAACTCACTCAAAACAAAATTATCGGCAAGCGCAAGGTCCC
>Ga0222716_10003888_pt1 | contig 11830 bp, 7 predicted proteins | sample C33_13DmetaG_FD_165044 | JGI IMG/M metagenome (GOLD analysis project Ga0222716, IMG submission 165044) | Estuarine water microbial communities from San Francisco Bay, California, United States - C33_13D | ecosystem: Environmental > Aquatic > Marine > Unclassified | place: USA: California... | reverse complement strand
TCGTGCAGATCTTCGGCGACGGGCACGTAGTGCACCCACGGCTTGAGAGTGTCAAAGTACGAATCCTTCATCGACGTCTCGTGGTGCAGCAGCACGCCCGGCATGGTGAGTTTTGGAATCAGCCCGCTCCACGTCGTCCCTCCACCACCGCCGAGGTCGAGGTGGTACTTGTACTTGGCCAGCGCCTCTTCGTTCAGGCGCTCCACGGCGTCGACGCCGAGTTTGGCGGCGGCGACGTTTTCGTCGCGCTGGTTTCCCCAACTGAAAAACTTGGCGTCGATGAGCTCGGGGTGCAATTTCGAAAACAGCACCGCCCTAAGACGTGGTCCAATATCGGTGGAAAACGCCATATCGTGCAGCGCCTGCGAAATATTTGCTGAAGACGCGATTTCGCTCAAAAACTCATTCGCCTCGGGCTTGTGCCCCGGTACACGGGGCGCGAGAAACGGATAGTCGCTTCCGCGCCATTCCGCCTGCGGCTTCAGATTATCCCACTCGTACATCGACTTATCATCTACGGCGTTGAGCGAAAACAGTCCGTGATACCGACACTCGGCGAGCTTGGCGTCGCACTTTTCTTGCTCGGAATACTTGTTCGTCGGAAAGCGCAAAAATTCGCACTGTGGCTCGTCGTCCGCGCTAAAGCCTAAACGTGGATTCAAACCCTCGATGAAACAACTACGAAGTGCACCGAGCGTGGCCGGAACCATTGTTGGGAGCACCGATTGATCCTTGAACGAGCTCCCAAAGTTAAATATAGGTACCCATCGATCAAACTCGCACATCTTCTTCGCGTACTCGGCGTCCAAGCACGGCGTCGATGGCATGTCCCGCGTCGAGTATAACAACTCAAACGGCGCCGACGTCTCCGATAATCGACCGGGCATATACTTCGCGATCGTTCGCGCCATCAGCGTTCCCGAACCTAACCCTCGATTACGATTCGATGCGTCCTCGTCGTTCGCCGTCGCGTCCCGCGCCTCGTTCGCGTCTTCGCGCGCCTCGATCGCCTCCCGCCTCCACCGTCGTCTGTGCGTCTCGAATCCGCCATCGTGCGACCACGACAGGACGAACAATTCGTCTTTATACTCTCGCACCGTTCGCTCGGTGGCGTCGACGGACGATGCGCCGAAGCGCGAGTCATCGCGGAAGCGATGGGCGAGGGTGTTACCGAGCGACGGCGCGAACGTCATCCCGCTGGCGCGCGCGAGCGCGTACGTCGCGACGCCGACGCACGACGCGGTGGCGATGAGACGAACGGTGCGCGTTCGCCTGTCATCGCGCGACGACGCGGCCGCGCTCGTCGTCGCGCGGTCGAGCAAGCGCTCGCGCTCGAGCGACATGACGAACGCGCGTCGCGATGTGAGGCGCCGCTGCGAGGCGCTGGCGCTGGTGCTGGTGCTGGTGCTTTTTAAATTACGAATCGACGGGTTTATTCGCCGGCTTTACGCTTCTTCCCAGCCACCGCGGTGGTGTCCTTGTGAGCGGCGTAAGCGGTGGCGATCTTATCTATGCACGCCTTGCTCGCGGTCGCGTGGTCGACGATCGGGGCGGGATAATCGACGCCGACGACGCAACCGGCTTTCTTCTGCACGTCGAGAGGGGCGAGCCAAGGTTCGTACACGTACTTGGCGGGCATGTTCTTCAGCACGGGGAGGTAGTGCTTGACGTACGCGCCGTCCTTGTCGTACTTTTTCGCGAACGAGTGCGGACCGTACACTCGGAAATATTGGTAAAAGAAACACGAACACGAGAGCCACATCCAGTTGCCGTTGTTTAGCGCCCAATCGGCGTCGACGAGGTCGCGATCGAACGTGTCTCTGCCCCACTCCCAGTGCACGAATAGGTCACCGCGGGTCAGGAAGCACGCCACAGCGTGTCGAGCCAAGTGGTGGATCCATCCCTCGAGGCGAAGCTGGGTCATCGCGGCGTCGATCCAAGGGAAGCCGGTTTGAGCGTTCTCCCAAGCCGCGAAGAGCTCACGATCCTTGTTCCAAGGAATTTGCCTGCAGATTGGATTCCCTTCCATCTTATCGAAATTCGGCGTCCCCGCGCCGACGAGGTAGTAGAATTCGCGCCACATCAGCTGTCCCATGAGACTCACCGGCGGTTGCGAAGGTTGACCTTTGCCCTCAAACTTTGCGAGCACGGCGTTGAGCTCGTGATAAAACACTCGCGGCGACACGCAACCGAATTTCATGTACGGACTCAGCGCTGTCGTAGACGGTGTCATCAGCATATCACTATTCATCGCAGTGTCTGCTGCATCATTTTTGCTTCCCGCGTCTCGAGCCGCGATTTCGAACGGACTCTTTGGCTTTGGCTTGTTCGCGCCCAAGGCGTGAAAAAGCGTCGTTGGATTTGTATCTGGCTTTTGAAACGTGTGCACCCATTCCGTGCGCGACAATTGTCTGCGTAAACGTCTCAAGCCTTCGGTTTCACCTCCGATCGCTTGAAAACCTTCATCGTCATGCATGGCTTCGTAACCGAGCTCCTCCAAAGTGGGGATCCCGTACGCGTCCGCCACACCCGCGACTAATTCCTTCGTCTCCTCTGCTGTCCCCGTGAACGGCGCCGGCATCGCTTTCGGCGCATCCAAAGCGGCCGCCGGTGCACCCATTTTATCTACAATCTTCAAAAACTGCGAATACGTCGTCGGTGGTTTCCCATGACACTTCGCCAACATCTCCTCCACGTCGTACAGCGTGTGTCCGCTCGACGACGCGCACTCCACTCCAGCGCGTTCCAGCGCTCCTCGCACCGCGGTGTCTCTCATTTTCGCATACGGTTCTATATCGTGTTCCCACGTCACCAAATCAACCTTCCACGTCTTGCACGCTCGCGGCAACACCACTCGCGGTTCGCCGTGCAGCACCAGCAGCGAACTCCCGCGTTCTCGCAGCGTCGCGTCCAAGTCGCGCAGCGATTGCAACAAGAACCGCATGCGATTCGCCCCCACGCGCGAGGGCTTGCAGAACCAAGGATCGAGCACGAACACCGGCTGCGCGCTCTTCGCGCGCGCGATGCCCGCGGCGAGCGCGGGATTATCGTGCACGCGCAGCGCTTTGCGAAACCAAATCAGCGAACGCGTCGTACCGTTGCTCACGCTCGGCGCCGTCATGACGACCGCACGCGACGCGAGAGTTTACGACACGCGACGTACGTCGTCGGAGCGCGTCGCGCGCGCGCGCCGAGACGGTCGCGAAGTGCGGCACGAGGCGACTCGATTGACCTTTTCGGTGACGGTGACGTGGCGATTTCAGTTTGCCCCGAGCGAAGCGTTCGCACTCGTCGAGCGCGAGTATCGCGTACGGTAGTGCGATTGCATTAAAGCGAAAAACTAAGGTGATGACAACGGCGGTGCGTTTTCCTTGGCGCCGTGACGCTCGTCCGAACTGACGCTGTCGCGCTCGTCTTCGCTCTCGAAAATCGCGGCTTCGCGCTCGTCGTCCGAGCCGAGGTCAGTGGTCGCGCGGTGCGTGCCGTGAGATGCGAGACTGGCGACGTCGAACTCACTCCCGTCGACGTCAGCAACTCGATCTGTGGCGTCAGATCCAAGCGTGGCGGCGATCGAGGCTATTGATATCGCGTCGAAACGGTCGGTGAAGTCTGAACCCGCGATGGAGCCGGCGATGCTGGCAACGTCGTCGCCCTTGTCGCTGAACGCGACACGCCCTGAAGGCGTCGGCGACACCGGGTCCGACGTTTGTAGGCTCACTAATGCATCCGCTAAATTCGACGCTTGCACCTTGCGTTCAGCCACGATGCGCTTCGCTTCTTCGATTTGCGCGCGCGCCTCTTCGCCGAAATCGACGTCCCGCATGCTCGCGAACGGATTCGCCCCTTCAGGTGCCGGCGGTTCCTCTGCCGCTCGACCGAAGAAATTTCCACCGTCATCGGCATATTCATCTTCGCCGCTATAATCTCCTTCACTGCTATACTCTTCGTCGTCGTCGTCGCTCGTCGTCGCGTCAAAGTCTTCCTCATCGTCTTCGTCTTCGTCTTCGTCTTCGTCGTCTTCGATTTCCCGCGGCACGAATTTGCTCGCCACGCCAACCGAACTATCGCTATCGGAGCCATCTCCACGATCGCCGCCGATTATTTTCGTCTCTCTCGACGCGCTTCGACGATCGCCATCGCCCACCGCGCGCGTCGTCGTCCGTCCCGTTCGAGCCGTCGCCGCCGCCGCCGCCGGCTTCGGCCGCGCGTTCACGTACGGCTCAAATTTCGTTCCCTTTAGCTTACACTCTCGCTCGGCCAGGACTTCATCGCTCAGCGCTTTCAGTAGCGCGCCTCGCACGTCGGCGTCGCTCGCGCGCTCGTCTGGACACGCTCGACCGCGCAAACGAATGTGCGCCTCGGCGATGGCGCGCGGGATCGTGGCGAAGATGGACAAAGATTTCGCCAACTTATCCGCGTGTTCTCGCGCGTCTTCCGCCGTCAACGCGTCGTCGATGGCGTCATGGTTCTTCGCGCGCGATGTCGCGAGCGGCATAACGGGTCGCGGAGTGGGGTGGGAGGGATGGCGGATTCGTGGATTGACCACTCGACGCGACTGGCTGGGACTCGAGACGCGACGACGTTGAGAAGATGCGATGATATGATGATTGACAAGAACACTCACGCGTACGCGCGATCGATTTCTGTTTTGAAGGCTTTAACGATGTTTTGTCGCTTCAACTTGAACGCCGCGGTGACCAAGTCGTTATCCGGAGTCCACGGCTCGGCGGTTAAGATGTACAGCGTCGGCGTCTCGAAACCGACGAGTTTCCCAGTCTTACACGCCGATTTGCACGCAGATGAGATTTCCTTGATGATCGCGGCGTTTGCGCACAGCGTGTTGATGTCGCCGGTGATGCCCTTGCTCGAGGCGAGCTTTTTCAGCGGCGCCTCGTTGACGACGACGATGGCGATGCAATACGAGTGCTTGGAATCGGCATACACCATGGCCATGCCGACGTACGGGCACTGCTTCAAGACGTTCTCGACCTTGCTCAGGGCGACGTATTCGCCTTGTTGGAGCTTTACCAAATCCTTTTTGCGATCGATGATCATCAATTGACCGTCAGCAGTGAATTGGCCGACGTCGCCGGTGTGGAAGTAACGCACGCCGTCGATGACGGAGAACTCGGATGCGTTCTTCGCTTCGAGCTCTGGGTCGGGCATGTGAGGCGCGGTGAAGTACCCTTGGCACACGACGGGACCGCCGATAAGGACTTCGCCGCGAGGCATACCGATGGACGGGTCTTTTTCGTCCGCGACTCGGTATCCACCTTCTTCCCAATCGCGGAGAGAGATGCTCACCGAGGTGAGGACTTGACCGACGGTTGGCGAATAATCGTCGAACGAAGCGATGGTACCGCACGAACCGGTTTCAGTTAATCCATAACCTTGACGAACCGGGCATCGGAAGCACGTTTGCATGAAGATTTGCGTCTCGCGCGACAGCGGCGCGGACCCAGAAATCATGATACGCACGCGTCCACCGATGAGCTTTTGCACCTTTTTGAAGATGATGGCGTTGTACAAGAACGGCGCGCCGATTTTACCATTTTCAAAGTCTTTACGACCCGCCGCCAAGCCCGCGTTGATGAGTCTCTTCAACGCCGGTTTTGCGGCGCTGAACTTGGCCTGCACGGCTTGACGAACTCGATCGAGCACGGCCGGAGCGAACACCATGAATGTCGGCTTCAACGTAGGCGCGTCGCCTCGCGTGCCCGAAGCGAGCTTCAATCCGGTGTCTGTGAGCGTTTGCGGCGAACCGTAACCGATCGCGGCACCGAGAGCGAGCATCACCGTTTCCGCCGCCATCTCCATGATGTGTGCGAGCGGCAAGTACGCCAAGTAGACGTCCTTATTGGTAAAATCACCCGCGTCTTTGAGGCCGGTCATCGTCGCGCACACGTTGGAGTGGTTCAACATGACGCCCTTTGGCGCCCCCGTGGTACCGCTGGTGTACATCAAAACCGCGATGTCGGTCGGTTTCGGCGGCCGCGCCGCCATGGGCTTGCGCGCACCGAGCGTCGCGACCTCGTCTAGTCCGACTTGGAAGACATTCTTGGGCAACTTATCCAACGACGCTTGCTCGGGCTCGCCCATCGTCACCACGTGCTTGAGCGACGGACAATCCCCGGCGACGTTTGTCAACGTCTTCAAGAGTTTTCCATCGCACACGACGACGCTTGCCTTGGTTTGATTTATCCCATGCTTCACCCCGTCTTCCCCGAGCGTGGCGTAGATCGTCACCACCGTGAGATTCATTCGAAAGCACGCCTGCGCGGTGAGCTGCCAATCGCGCTTGGTATCGGCGTAGATGATCACCTTGTCTTGCGGCTTCAACCCCGCGAGATCCACCAACCCACTCGCGATCGCGCTCACCCGTTCGCTCGCCTCTCGAAACGTCATCCACTTGTACCCTCCCAATCGCAATTTTTCCACCTCTCGCCCGTCGCTCGTCGTCTCCTTCGTCGTCTCCTCGACGTCCCGTTCGCCCAGCGCCGGTCTGCTCGCGTGTCGCTTCACCGCGTACTCGAACACCTCGTGCACCGTCCCGCACCCATCGAACGGTTCGACGCGAAACGCGTTCGCGCGCGGTAAATCCGCGTTGTGCCACAGCGCCGTCGCCCCGTCCGCGCGCGCCCGCGTCCGCGTCGAGTACGCGCCGCGTCGCTTTTTATATCTCGGTCGTCGCGCGTCGACGCACGTGCGCAGCACCGCGCCGACGGCCAGGCATCCGAGGACGCGCCTCGAGCGAATCTCCGGCATCGCGCGCGCGCGCGCTCTTTTCGCCGCCGCGCGCCTCGCGTTCGCGTCGCGCGCGAGTGCCGATCGAATCGGTTCGACGCATGCATCGGGACGGCGCGATCGCGACGACGCGAAGAGCGCGACGCGACGACGCGATTCGCGCACTCATCGGCGCGTCGAGGCGCGAGAGCGACAGCGCGAGAGACGGCGGCGATGACGACGCACGACGTCTCGCTGCACGTGTACGACCTGAGGTGCGCGCGACGACGCGACGACGCGACGACGCGACGACGCGACGCGATGAAGCATCTTTCTAGAAGACGGGACGGCGGCGGCGATGGTGGTGACGCGACGGCGGCGACGACGAGGCGACGGCGGCGATGGCGGTGACTGACGAAACGACGGGCGTCGCGCTCGATAGCGGTGGAATGGCGCGAATGATGTCGCAGCAGTTGCTCGGGAAGGAGATCGAGGCGGTGTATCACACCGGCATCGTCGTGCACGGGAAGGAGTATTGGTTCGGGCAAGGGCTGCAGTGCGCGCCGGCGTCGCACGTGCAGACGCAGTTCGGGGCGCCGTTGCGCGTCGAGGCGTTGGGGACGACGGAGGTGGATGAGGAGATGTTTCGCGATTTCTTGCGCGAGGTGCAACCGCGATACACGTCGGAGACGTACAATTTATTGCGACACAACTGCAACAACTTTACTTCGGAGGCGGCGATGTTTCTCGTCGGTAGAGACATTCCGCGGCAGATTCTGGATTTACCGGACGTGTTCTTGTCGACAGAAATCGGTCAGGCGTTGGGACCGATGTTGGGGATGTTTGAACAGCGCATGCGTCACACGTCGGGGACGAGCGCGCTCGGAGAATGTTTGGCGCCGAACGCCGTCGAAGACGCCGTGCCGAAGAAAATCGCCGGACTGCCGGATTTAGGCGCCAAGCCTCGTAAACAGAAAGCCGTGTCGAACAGCGCGTCGGCGTCGTCGGAAGACATAGCCAAGATGGTGCGATCGATTTCGCAAACGTTTGGCGAAATGAAAGACTCGGGCGCGTCGACTCAACAGGCGACCGCCGCCGCGCTGCTCGCGGCGAAGGACGAACTCGCCGCGAAGAGCGAATTATGAGTGCGCGCGTCGTCCTCTTTGTGTTGTCATTATTGATTATTTTTCATTACTTCACCGTCATTGCTTCACGGTAATCCCCGCCGCCGCGTCCCGCCTCTCGCCGCCGCGCCGCGAGGCTCGGCGCCAACTCGTGTGGATCGCGACGGACCGCGATCTCGCCGCAGACGTTGACGCGCGCGAGCGACTCGCGGACGCTCAAACGGACGGTTGAGAAGAAACCACTATCGCGCACGCGAGGACGATGTCTAAACGCGCGCAATTCACCGTGGACGACGACGACGAGGGCGGTTTCGTCGACGACGCCGGAGGATTGGAGGATGACGATAAGGCGCGATTACTCGCGTCTCTCGGCCCTGACGCCCCGCCCGCGCACGCCGTGGGTGCGTACGAGCAACAAAAAGATGTGGAGATCGGACCTGGCGTAGACGCGGACGAGAGCGATCTCGTGGATGATATATTCGACTCCTCGGAGGAGGCGAAGCAAAACGCCAACTCGACGAATGTGTTTTGCCGGTGTAATCTCGCGAGTTCGATCTTGCTGATCGCAAGCATGGCGTTGTTGGTGTACACGATGGTGAATCCCGCGACGCGAGACGCGGTGACGAAGTTCGCGCTGTCTTCGCCGACAGAGAGACATCAATTCGACAACGTGAAGAAGGATCCGAAGACGGGACGACCTACGGTGGAGTTGATGGACGGTGAAGACGAGGCAGACGAGGAGGCGGGGAGAATGGGTGACTGGTGGCGATTAGAATCGCTCAAGGGGAGCGAGTCACCGAGTAAGACGCACAACCAGTGGGACTTGAGTGGGTTAATGTTGTACTCGGATGACGACTGCAAGGACGAACTCGTCGCGCAGTCGTTTGAGCTCGCGAGCGAGAGCGCGACGCACGCGTGGCAAAAGCGCGCGGAGAAGGGCTGGGGCTACTTGGCCGGTCAGCAGGGTGCGTTCATCCACGAACCCTTGATCGGTGGCTCGCGCATTTCCGTGCACTTGCAGAGCGTTCCCCGCTGCTTGAAGATAGGCACCTGCTTCGACGCGCCAGGCAGACGCCGCGCGCTCTTGCAATCGAGCGACGAAGCCGAAGCGCTGGCGTCCGCGCAAGCCGATGCCAACGTGTGCGGCGACACGCACTTCCCGAGCACTCTCGCTCTGTTCCGTTACGGCAAGCAAACCGAAGAGTGGGATCGCTTATTACAATACGAAGGCACGGGCGCGTCCGACGGCGTCCTCGACTACGGCGGCGCCAGGCACAGCGTGCGCACGTTCAAGTTCAAGAACGCCGAATTCACCACCGAAGGTTCCAAGCTGTACAACGAAAACAGGTAACCTCCGCTCGATCATCGCCTAGCGATGTTGTTGTATCAAACGCGAAAGCACGAAATCAACCAACCTCTGCGCCTCACTGCGCGACGCGCGCGCCGCGCGCGACCATGCTCGCTTCCTCTTCCCTCGCGCCCCATCCCGCGCGCGCCGACGCGCACCGAGCGCGTCGATCGGTGTCCGCGTCCACGTCATCGAGCGCTCGCGCGGGCGCGCGCGCGTCTTCACCCCGCGCGTACACCGGCGGCATGCCCGGTCCGTCCAAAGACGACGCCCCCGACGAGATCACCGCGCTCAAGGCTCGCGTCACCGAGCTCGAGCGCGATCTCGCGACGGAGCGCACGGCCAAGTCCATGCTCGAGAGCCAGCTCCGCGCCGCGGTCTCCGAGGTGTCGAAGATTCTCGCCGCCAAGCGCGAGTTGGAGATGCGTCTGCGAGACGAGCTCGAAGGCTCGGCGCGTTAGCCGCGTCGCGTCGTCCGAAGCGTCGCGTCGCGTTAGATTTTAAACACTTAAACTCGATCGAATCGCGGTCCCTTCGCGCGGCGTCGCGCGCGATCCCGTCGACGACGACGCGATGACGCGCGTCGTGTCCCCTGCGATGGGTGTCCCTGACTTCCGACATACTATGTCGTGCGCCCTCGGTGCGCGCGCACACTCGAACTCGTCGTCGAACGCGCGCGGACGCGCGCTCGATCGATCGCGCGTCGTCGCGAACCGCGCGTCTCCGCGCGTCGCGAGCGCGTCGACGAAGGCGATGAAGGTTGCGTTTCTGGGTTGCGGGATCATGGGCGTGCCCATGGCGAAGAACCTGTTGAATGCGGGACACGAGGTGATCGTGTGGAATCGCACGAGCGCGGCGACGGCGCCGGTGGTCGAGGCCGGGGCGCGAGAGGCGAAGAGCGCGAGCGAGGCGTGCGCGGCGGCGGAGGTGACGTTCGTCATGGTGAGCACGCCGGAGGCGGCGCTGGCGGTGGCGCGCGCGGCGAAGGATGGATTGAGCGCTGGAAAGGGATACGTGGACGTGTCCACGGTCGACGCGAAGACGTCGAGCGAGATTGCGGCGATCGTGCGATCGACGGGGGCGGAATTTTTGGAGGCGCCGGTGAGCGGGTCGAAGAAACCCGCCGAGGACGGCGCGCTCATCTTTTTGTGCGCCGGGGATAGAGCGCTGTACGAAAGGTGCCAGGCGCCGCTGGAAACCATGGGCAAAGCGCATTTCTTCCTGGGCGAAGTCGGTCAAGGGGCGAAGATGAAGCTCGTGGTGAACATGATCATGGGAAGCATGATGGGCGCGTTCGCCGAAGGGTTGACGCTTTCAGAAAAGTGCGACTTGGATCCGGACACTTTGCTTCAAGTGATCTCTTTGGGCGCCATCGCATCGCCGATGTTCGCTCTGAAAGGTCCGTCGATGAACGCCGGGAAATTCGCTCCGGCGTTCCCGCTCAAGCACCAGCAAAAGGATATGCGATTGGCCATCGCGTTGGCCGACGAGCTCGCCCAAGAGATGCCCGTCGCCGCCGCGGCGAACGAGTTGTACAAGCGCGCGAGACGCGATGGATGCGACGACGAAGATTTCTCCGCCGTGTTGAAGGCGGTGAAGAAGTAATACTCCCCCCTTAACGTACGTAATTGAGTAACTTAATACAATCCCACCATTCACATTCATATGAAACGAAACTCGCCAACTGTCGCGTTCGATTGAAATTTGACTACTATTTACGACGCGTCGGGCGCTGGCGCGGCGGCTTCGGGTTCGGCGTACACGACTTTTCTCCCGACCGAGGCGAGAAACTTTTCGCCGCACATCACTTGGTGGACGTGATATCCCGTGTCCTTATCCATGTCGTCCAAGGATTTGGTCCACGCGAATTTCTTGCTCGCCTTTGACGACGCGAACGTCATCGACAACGAGATGATGGCGCTCATGATCCACGTCGCGTTCACGAAGACAATCTTTTGCACGTTTTTTCGCACCGCGTACGCCAACTTATCGTGGAGGTCGCCGAGCCAGTTGAGCGAGTGGGTCGGCACGACGCCCTTCGTTCTGTCGTCGTCGCCGAAGTAGACCACCACGACGTACTCGCCGGCCGCCGCCACGCGTTCGAGCGTGTTGATGATGAGATTCATCGAGTTATCGCGATCCGCGGTGCCGGCCCAACCCGGAATCCGCGTCGCGTTCACCGTCACCACCGTTCGTCCCTCGCCGTCTTTCCCGTCGGCGTGCACCAAACCGAATCCGGTGCTCAGATACGCGTCCAATCGCGCGTAGTCCTCGTCCGTCGCCGTTCGTTCCGGTGGTTTCGTTTCGTTCGCCTCCGTCGCCGTCGTCGAGTCCACCGCGCGCGCGCGCGCCTCTTCGCTCGCCTCCGTCGTCGCCGTCGTCGCCGTCGTCGCCGTCGTCGTCGCCGTCGCCGTCGCCGTCGTCGTCGTCGTCGTCGCCGTCGCCGTCTCCGTCTCCGTCGTCGCCGTCGTCGCCTCCACGCGCGTCGGGTTCGCCACCGCGTCCATCGCGCGCTTCAACGCGCGCGCGTCTTCCTCTCGCTGTTTCTTCGCCGTCTCCGGCGACGCCACGGTCGCGCTCATGAATCCGCGCGTATCGACGCGATCGCGCGCGACGATGCGGATTCGACGCATCC
>Ga0222716_10003887_pt1 | contig 11830 bp, 10 predicted proteins | sample C33_13DmetaG_FD_165044 | JGI IMG/M metagenome (GOLD analysis project Ga0222716, IMG submission 165044) | Estuarine water microbial communities from San Francisco Bay, California, United States - C33_13D | ecosystem: Environmental > Aquatic > Marine > Unclassified | place: USA: California... | reverse complement strand
CATTACCATCAAAACAGTCAATAGCTGTATCCAATCCAGCATCAGCAATTGTAAGTTCTTCAGGCTCTGTAATTGTAAACGATGCTGTGTCGGGGCAACCATTTGCATCAGTAACAGTAACATTATAAGTACCAGGTCCTAAACCAGACTGATCTTTACTGTTGACGCTTAATCCCGAACCTCCATCAGGTGAACTCCAAGAATAGGTATAGCCCGCTGTTCCTCCGCTTACGTTTAAATTAATTAAACCATCATCAGCGCCATTACAAGAAATCCCAAATCCATTGTTATTAGAAATAGTTCCTGTTACAACTAATTCATCAGGCTCTGTTATTGTGAAAGACTCTGAAATTGGACAGTTATTAGCATCCGTAACTGTCAAACTGTAAACTCCAGGCGCTAAATTAATTAAATCAGCAGATGTTGAAGAAAAACCATTAGGGCCAGTCCAAGCATATGAATACCCTGTGGTACCACCCGAAATTGTAACATCAATAGCTCCGTCATCATCTCCATTACATGTAATATTAGTAATACTTTCTGCAATAGCTAATGCCGCATTAGGTTGAGTTAAAGTTATATCATCAGTTTCTTCATTACAACCATTAGCATCTGTAACTTTAACTTTATATGTTCCTGCTTTTGGTTCAAACATATGATTCAGTGCAGCGGTTTGAACGGTTGTTGAAACTGCATTTCCATTGTAATCGGTTCCAGTTAGTGTGTAAGTATAATTTTGATTTGATCCATCTCCATTTGAATCTCCAGTAATATTAATTCTAATCTGGCCATTACCATCAAAACAGTCAATAGCTGTATCCAATCCAGCATCAGCAATTGTAAGTTCTTCAGGCTCTGTAATTGTAAACGATGCTGTGTCGGGGCAACCATTTGCATCAGTAACAGTAACATTATATGTCCCAGGCCCTAAACCACTAATATCTTGCGTAGTTTTTGAAAAAGTGTTATCCCCTGTTTTTGTCCATGCATATGTGTAATTAGGTGTTCCACCTGTAACAGAAAGATCAATAGAACCATCATTCTCTCCTTTACAAGAAATACCAAACCCATTATTATTTGATTTAAATCCAGTTGCAACTAATTCATCAGGCTCTGTTATTGTGAAAGTCTGAGTAAAATCTTTTGAACACTTATATATTATTGTAGAATCATATGGATTAGTGACTACGTTTTCAGTAACATTTAAAGTATAAGTACCAGCAGGAAGATTAGAAAAAGTGGCTTCATAACCGTCTTGATCATTGTTTGCATCATAATGATCTAATACTGCTCCAGAGGAATATGTCACGCCATTACCATCTGTTAAGGTAAATACATATGGGTTCCCCCAACCATTAGCTGGAGTATTTATTAAATTCCCAACAAACGGTTCGGTCCAACCACCACTTGCAATGAACGTAAGCTTACCGTCATCGTCTTCAAAGCAGTCTAATGTAGTTTTGGATGAGTCTTGATCTAGTTCAGATAATATATCTAATGGTTTTTTAATTTCTATAGTCTCTGTTTCAATACAACCATTAAAATCTTTAAAAGCAAATGTGTATGTGCCAACATCAAGATTAGGAAATTCTAAAGTTATGTTTACATTCCCATATGTAAATGGAGGGTTATGAGGAGATTGGTCAGATGATCTAAAAATTGAATTTGCTGGGTTGGAATTATTTCGAATTATACTAGTATTACTAACTGTACTAAAAACATCTTCTTCTGCAACTACTCCGTTATGAAGCTCCCACATTATTGTTCCATCGTAATCACCACCCTCAAAAATTCTGGCTCCTTGAATTTGAATAACACCTAAGCCAGTTGTATCATCAACACACTGAAATCCTTGAAAAATCACCTCTGACCCAAAGGTGTATGCCTCTCTAATATCAATTTCATAATCTATTATTTCTTCCCCACAACTATTAAATATATCCGCCTGATATTTTCCCACATCTAAATCTAAATTCCAAGTGTTATTTGCTTGAGTATTTTCGTATATAGGTCCTGAAGCTTTATCGTTTTGATTATATACTTTTATAGTATAAGGGGAGCAAGCTGCAGTGCCGTCTCCGTTAGTTGCCTCGTTTACAGATAACACAAAAGCTTGCACACATGCATTCCATGTAGCGTTTGCAACTGTAAAATTATCCCTAATAAAAAACTGAAGTCGAACGTTTGAAAGATTATTTATTGTTTGTCCAGAGCTAGTGTCGAATACTTTTATTCTAACAGTGATAGTGTTATTATTTGAACCTGAATATGTAAATGTTTTTTTGTTGTTGGTTAAGTTGGTACAGGCAGAACCACATAATTCAATTATTTCAAAATCCCAATTATTTGGAATAGCTGAATAAGTTTCTCCTCCGTCTCCATCCAAATCATAGCCATAATAATTGCTTCCTTCTTTAAATGACAACATGTTGAGATTAGCAGTTATGTCTACTGATCCGTCGACTGACTTTGTAAATACAACATTTTTATTTGTGTCAGATGAATATGAAAGATTTTGTCCAACTCTTTGATATGTTTGCGATAATAAAGAGCTTGACGATATAAAAAATATTAAAACAAGAGCAGATAATATGTAGTTATAATTATTTCTCATATTACTTACATCCACATGGTATTGAACTATTATCTCCAAAAATTGAATCAAATTGATAAGAAACAGAAATTTCAAAAATCCCCTTAGTATCAATTAAAGAGCTTAGATTATAATCATATGAATATCCAAAAGTGAATCTTTTGTAGTCCATATTTGTAACAAAATTTAATGACGTTAATTTATGAGACTTTGAATCTAGGCTTGTTGGCGCAAAAGCCCCAAAGACCCCTAAAGATATTCCGTTATATTTAACAAGACTTCCAATGTCTAACCTGTCAAAATTGGCTTGTCGCATGTAGTTCATGTTAAAATATAAATTAAACTTTTCTCTTTTGTATCTGGTTTTTAATGGAATTTTATAACCCCCGTGAACTGACAAAAAACTTTTAAGCTTAACCTTGCCTCCTTCATTATCAAAAGAAATATTAGGATTTGTTAAGTGTTTCAAATTCGCTCCAAACCATAGCCTGTCATTAAAAACTAAAAATCCAGCTGACATATCAAAAAAAGAAACGCTGTCATTAGTTAAGAAAGGATCGTTTGAGTTAATATTAATAATCCCTTGATATATTAGTATTTGATCTTCAAGAAGTAAATTATCAAAAGCATAATCCTTAGTTCCAAATCCGGCAGAAATACTAGGGTAAAAACCCCAATCTCTATTTAATTTTACCTGGTATGAATAATTGAAATTCATTTGGGTAAAATTGTATCTAGTTGTACTCTCTTGATGATTCATTATGCTTAAACCTAACCCACTATTCATTTTCTCACTAAATCCATCAATAGAAAAAAATTGAGAGTTCAACCCATAGTTTAAACCAAACCATTGTGTCCTGTTTAAAACTGAAATATTAGTTCCCCCGCTAGAACCGGTAAAAGAAGGATTTAGATAATCAGGAACATTATAAAATTGTGTAAACACAGGGTCTTGTGAAAAGATTGTAAATGAGAAAAATAAAAAAATTATAAAAGTCTTTTTCAAGCTGAACTTTAAAATGTTAATTTAAATTTAATAAAAAATAAAGTTCGGATTACACTTATTATAAACTTAATTAGTTCGATTTAAAAAACCTTTAAGTTTTATATATAATTAGTGTTGACTAAAAGGAAGTGAAGAGTGGTGTAAATTAATTTTTAAACATTGTTTAGGGTCTAAAAAATATCCAAAAGTATATTCGACTTTAACTACATTTCCGTTAGGCTCAGTAAAAAAATAATTTCCCATAGCAATAGCTGTCTTTTCATTTAAAACAACAGAAGCATTATCAAATCTAACATTTGTCCAAGGTTGAAGAGCAAAGCCACTATCCTCTAAAAAATTCTCATCACCTCCGATAAAATATGACTTGGCTCCTTCAAAAGAAAGTCTAAATTGATTCTCTTTTACTTTTGTGGGCTTAAATAAAACTATACCATTATCGTATCCATAAAGTCTTTTAATCATTTGACTGGCTTCATGTTCACAAGCCTCAAAGTTTCCTTTGAGACTCCCTAATTTAACCAAGTTGACTCCCCAATCTTTTTGTATGTTTTCAACTTCTTTTAACGAAATCATTTTTTAATTTTTATTATCTACACAAATTTAATTATTTGCTTTTTAATTAATGTTATAGATTTGCAAATTAAATTATCTTAATGAATAAAAACTTTCTAGATGTTACAAAAAGAGCCAAGTATTATCAAATTGGAGAGGCTAATTCTTCAATTAAAAAAGTTTGGATGGTTTTCCATGGTTATGCGATGCTAAGTGAATTTTTTATTAAAAAATTTAATGTATTAAATGATGGTAAAACATTAATTGTGGCTCCTGAAGCTTTAAATCGATTTTACATTACTGAAAATTTTAGCCGTGTAGGAGCTAGCTGGATGACAAAAGAAGATCGTGAAAACGATATTTTGGAAAATAACAGATATATCGAATCGCTTTACCGAAAAGTAGTAGAACAGATTGGTCATTTAAATTTTGAACTAAATGTTCTTGGGTTTTCTCAAGGAAGTCCAACAGGATGCCGTTGGGTTTTTTCTTCCCCAATAAATGTCAAAAACCTATTAATTTGGGCTGGAGATATTCCAAAAGATACTCTAATAGAAAAGAACAAGTCTAAATGGGCTGACTTAAATACTTATTTAGTGATGGGTAAAAAAGATCAATTAATAACAAAAGAGCTTAGTGATAAATTTGAGAAAATAATATCAGATTATGGCTTAAATTATAGTCTTGTTAGATACGAAGGTGATCACAGAATTTTTCCAGATGTTTTAAAAAGTATAGCCGATAATTTTAAAAATGACTAACCAAGAAAAATTAAAAAATTTAGATAATCGAACTTTTGAGCTTTTAAATAAACTCGAAGAATTCCCAAAAGATAAATTATCTTTTTGTGATGAGAAGTGGTCTGTTTTACAAATTATATATCACATATGGCTTGCTGAAATTTCTTCTGAAAAATATATTCGAACTAAAATACAATATCCCGAAACTATTATCAAAACACCTGTTTCATCATATATAAAAGCTTTTTTGACTAAGTATTTTCTTTTATTAGGGTATAGTATTAATGCACCAAAAGTAACAGCAGAGTTTCCAATAGAAATAATTTTAAAAGAGCTTAAAAAAAACTGGATAAATTCAAGATCTTCTTTTTCAAAACTAATTGTAGAGCTTGATCAAAAGAATCTTTCAGAAAAAGCCATTTTTAGACATCCGCTAATGGGTAGAATCAATCTGTCTTTAACGTTGTATTTTTTTGAAATACACTTTAATCATCACTTAAAGCAAATCAATAAAAGGTTGAGCGCTAATCTTATTTAGAACCTGTTCCGTCTCTGTTTGGTTTTCTTATTGATGGCCATCCTCTTGATCTCATCATTTCTCCAGTCCTAGGATTTTTAACTCTTTCAGGCATTACTCTTTTTTCTCTTGAGGCTCTATCCTCATCTTCACTAGCCTTATATGCAAGAATAGCAGTTAAAATAACGTTATTTCTCAAATCGTCGAATACAATCTTATCATGAGTATCCAGATTAGTATGCCAAGTATAATTCCAATAAGCCCAATCCAAAGCACTTAAATTAAATGCTGGTACTCCAGCAGCAACAAACGAAGCGTGATCTGTTCCTCCTCCGCCTGGATTTCCAGGGAAATCAGTTTCAATGTGCTTTTTAACATCCTGAGGAACTTCAGAAAGCCAATCAGAAAGATAATCGTATGAGTTTAAAAATCCTTGTCCATTAATGTTAACTACTCTTCCCGTTCCATTATCTTGGTTAAAAACCGCTTGCGTGTTTTCAACAATTTTTGGAAAATCCTCCACAAAAGCTCTTGAACCGTTAAGCCCTTGTTCCTCACTTCCCCAATGACCAACCATAATAGTTCTTTTTGGATTTGGATAAATCTTCTTCAAAATTCTCATTGCCTCCATCATTACAAGAGAGCCTGTCCCATTATCAGTTGTACCCTGTCCTCCATCCCATGAATCAAAATGTGCCGAAAGAATAACATATTCCTCTGGTTTCTCAACTCCTTTTATTTGTGCAATAGTATTGAATGTTGGAACATCTCCTAAATCCTTTGAAGTTGATATAATTTTAACCTTTGGAGTTGTTCCGTTTTCGACCATTCTATATAACATTGTATAGTCTTCAAGATTCAGATCTACATTAGGAATTTTTTCAGTTCTTGCGCTGAAGATTTTATTTGCTCCAAATGCTTTTGACCAATAACTTGAAATTAAACCAACTGCTCCAGCATCTTCAAAAGCTTGATTTATATCTCTGTATCCATATCCTGTTTTTCTAAAATTTGCAAACCATTTTTCAGCCATTTTATCGCGGTCCTCTTTCATTTTTTCAAAAGATTCAGGAGTAGCGTATTCTTCCCATTGATAATCGGGTCTACCTGTTATTTGATTTTGACTGACCAATACAAATTTACCCTTAACAGTCTTTAACCATTGATCAAATTCAGCTTTATCTTGAATTTCTGGGACTTTCACAACTTCAGCAGTCACACCTCTTTTAGATGTTGACGGACTCCATGCTAGTTGTCTCCCTGCTAGAGTTCTAACTCTTGGTTCTAACATGTCAATATGAGTAATTCCTCTTTCCCATCCTCTCCAAACTCCCCATTGGTGAAGTCGAGCAGGCATACCCCAAGTTTCATACTTTTTCACTGCCCAATCGTGAGCGTGTTTCATTTGAGGTGTTCCAACTAATCTAGGGCCTATAAGATCAAAAAGCTCATGGGCCAGTTGTTCAAGTTGTGAGTTTTCAGTTGCTTCTTCAATTATTTTTTCTACTGTATTAGATTGTCCAAAAGAGCTAACTGAAATTAAAAATAAGAATATTGCTAAAAATTTTTTCATAATGGAGTTATTAATGTTCTTAAATTTAGTTAAAAAAAATAAGTTTTGGAAGAAGTAAAAAACATTGTACTTAAAAAAGGAGGAATAAAGCCTATACTAGTTGATTTTTTTTATAAAAAAAGATCAAAAAAAATGCCAATTGTAATTTTCTGTCATGGTTACAAAGGCTTCAAGGATTGGGGGGCCTGGAATTTAGTAGGGAAAGAATTTGCAAATAAAAATTTTTTCTTCATTAAATTTAACTTTTCCCACAATGGAGGAACTGTTGAAAATCCAATTGATTTTCCTGATCTTAAGGCTTTTGGAAATAATAATTTTAGTCACGAACTAAATGATATAGAAAGAGTTCTAGATTTTATTTCATGTGAAAAATCAGTTTTTGAGAATATTGACTTAAAGAATATTTTTTTAATTGGTCATAGTAGAGGGGGAGGGACAAGCGCTATTAAAGCCTCTGAAAATAAAAAAATTAAAGGACTGATTTCTTGGGCTGGAGTAAGTGACTTTGAAAGCCGTTTTAACATTGACTCTGAAGAGTTTAAAGTGTGGAAATCTAGTGGTGTAAAGTTCATTGAAAATAAAAGAACTAAACAGCAAATGCCACATTATTTTCAATTTTATTTAGATTTTAAAAATAATGCCAAAAGATTCAATGTAAAATCTGCAGTTAATATGCTGAAAATTCCTTACTTGATTATTCACGGCGACGAAGATAAAGCTGTGAAAATTAATGAAGGATACAATCTTCGTTCTTGGAATAAAAACAATAAGCTAATTATAATAAAAAACGGGGGACATACTTTTGGATCAAAACATCCATGGGAGGGAAATGTTTTACCTAAAGATCTACAGAACGTAGTTAACCAATCAGTTGATTTTATAAATTCTCATTTAAACTTTTAAGGCAGACATGTAATTATAATTGTCTTTTGCTGATTCTAATTGCGAAGTTCCTGTATACGCTTCCTGCTCAACTATAAAAAACTTAAGTCCTTTTTCTTTTCCATAAGCTAAAATAGATGGGAAATCTATAGAACCTCTTCCAAGGGTACATGACTCGTATTTATTGTTAGGCAATTCTTTATAGTCTTTGACATGACTGTGGGTAAATCTACCAGGATATTTATCAAACCATAATTTTGGGTCTTCACCAGAAGCTACAACCCAATAAATATCCATTTCAAAATCCACCAAATTTTTATCTGTACCACTCATTAAAATATCTTGCAAATAGACACCATCTATTTTCTTAAAAGAGTAATCATGATTATGATAAGCGAATTTGATTCCAGATTCTTTTGCAATTTGTCCGCATTTATTAAAAGTTTCTGCAATTTTCTGGAACCCGGCTATAGATCGTTCACCGTCTGCCCATGGACACATTAAATAATCTATCCCTACTTCAGCTGCTTTATCACACTTAGTTTTAAAACTTTCCAAATTATTAGTGTCTCCACAATGGCTTGCTATCATTTTTAGGCCTAAAGTATCTAAATATTTTTTGAATTCTATATTGCTCATTCCCCAAAACAGACCAAGATCTCCCTCATATCCCTCCACGTATTTGTATCCAAAAGAAGCTAGTTTAGCTAAAGTTTCTTTAGGGTTTTTAATCATCTCGTCTCTAACAGAGTACAATTGAATTCCAACCTTATTTTTGTCAGATGAATTATTACATGAACTTAATGACATAGGGGCTAATATTGAAGTGGTTAATAGTGAACCTTTTAATACAAATTCTCTTCTTCTCATTGATTTTAATTGCTAGAATTATAGGAATATTAAATTAGGGTAAATTATTGAATCTTTAAAATTAGTTTTAACTAATTCGTATCTTTAGTGAAAAAGAAAAATTATGAAAAAATTCTCTCTATTATTATTTACGTTATTGCTATTTGCATCATGTAACAATACCGCAGTGCAAAAAGTTGCAAATTCTCTTACGCCTGATGCTGAAATTGTTGAGGTTGAAGTTAACAACCCTGCCGGCTACCTGTCTACTGCTGATGGTAAATTTAATGCATTTGATGGCAACATCGATAATTTAAAAATCTGGGATGCTTATATTGAAGCTCACAATAATAAAGATTTAGATGTTATTCGTGAAATGAATGCTGATTCAACAAAACAGTTTGGGGCATTCAAGGTTTACGACGCTATGGGAGGTGTTGTGGACGGACCTGACAATCATATAAAACGATTAAGCGGATGGTTTGAAGCTGAAAGCCCAAAATGGAATACCTTTTTTTCTTATACCATGAAGGTAGATGGTCAAATTGGAGAGTGGGTAATTTCTGGACATACTTTGACAACAACTGTCGATGGCAAAGAAAAAACCACATATGACTTAGCTGATGCCTATATTGAAGATGGGAAAATAGGTGCTTTTTGGATTTATTCAAGAGCCTCTGTTCCTTCTTCTGAATAGTTTAGCTGTAACAACTTTAAACAAAAAAACCCTGGATTATCCAGGGTTTTTTTGTTTACAATAATATTAGGTCATTTAACTTGACTTAAATGGTAAATAAGGGCTTTTTATCCAATTGAATAATGAACTTAAAATCCCATAAAAGAAATGGTAAAAGGCTAATGCAACATATAATTGTGCCAAAATAATTACAACTTGCACAAACTCCCAGCCTAGAACTATCGCGCTTTCAAGATTGTAGCCTGAAACTTCTCCAGCTGTAACACTCCAGTTGAAAAAATCAGCAATAAATCCTCCAACAAACTCTAATCCTAACATCCCCATAAATGCTGCCATTGCATCAACAGGCAAGGCGTATGAATACGAAAAGCTATCATAAAGCTCAGCGCTAATAGTCATGCCGTCAGATCCTAGAACCCATGCGACTGTAGAGCAAATTGCTCCAAACAAAGCTGCTAAAGCGGTAATATGACCAAGAGCCTTAATGTTAGCTACGATAAAATCTTTAAAGAAAAATTCAACCATTGAGCTTTTAGAAGCTGCCAGAGAATCACCTGCAGATCTAACTACTTGTGCAATAGGAAATGCTGCGTAAATCAAAATCAGCATACAAAGACCTGCTGCTAATTTTCCAATTCCTTCTGCGCCATTAAAAGCATCCATTCCTCCATTAACAACAGAAAGAAGCATTCCTACAAGAACTACTAAAGCTCCAACTTTGAATATTTTTCCAGTCCAGTCACTTACCGAACCTTCTGAATTATCCATCATTTCGTTGAAGCAATTCTTTGGAAGTTTTTGATTTACCATATGAGGAAAATCAAGAATTGAATTGATAATTTTTTCCATAATATATTGTTTTAGTGTTTGATTAAAATACAATAATTTTGTTAATTAATTAATAATGTGACAAACAACTTGTTAATTTATTATCAACTTTATGTTTTTTTGGTTTATTTTTTGTCAAAATCTTAGGTTTAAAAAAATTTGATTCTCCCAATGAAAAAAATATTAATTATTAGTAAGTTTGCCCATCATTATATTAATAATGTAATGGTCCTATAGCTCAGTTGGTTAGAGTAGCTGACTCATAATCAGTTGGTCCCTGGTTCGAGCCCAGGTGGGACCACCCTTAAAACCCCTCTTCTTGAGGGGTTTTTTGTTTTTAGAGACATAAAAACCAAAAGAGTGATAAATAGAGTGACAAGTTGGGTGGTATTATTTATTATATTTATTAAATGATATTATACGACAACAAGAAAGGGGTATTAAAAGATGTAGATATTAAACCTTTCAAAAAGGAAATTGAAATTCAAAGATTAGTTGAAGAAAATTGTGAAACCATTTTTCAATTAGACTTTATCATTACAGAACTAACCGTCGGGAATTATAGGGTTGATTCTCTATGTTTTGATCATGAAAATAATTCTTTTGTAATAATTGAATATAAGAAAGGGAACAGTTATTCTGTGATAGATCAAGGTTATACTTATTTACAATTATTACTTAACAATAAGTCGGATTTTGTTTTGGTTCTTTCTCATCACCTCAATAAAGTATTAAAAATTGAAAATATAAATTGGAGTGGATCAAAAATTCTGTTTGTTTCTCAATCCTATAACTCTTATCAAAAAGATAGTGTGAACTTTAAAAACTTACCGTTTGAATTATGGGAAATAAAAAGATATTCCAATGAATCTGTTTTGTTTAATAAACACACATCTTCATCTAAAGAATCAATAGATTCATTGTCAAATATTTCAAGTAAAAGTTTAGTCAGTAATGTTAGTAAAGAAGTTAGAGTTGTTGACGAAGATGTTCATATTGGTAAATGTGATGAAGATTTGAAGATTCTTTGGGATGATCTTAAGTCAAGAATGGATGATTTAGAGGGTGTTGACTTAATAGTTAAAAATAATTATATAAACTGGGTGTATCTAGGAAAAAACATATGTTATTTTATATTTAGAAAAAGTTCAATCGTTTTAGAATTGGGGAGAGGGAATGTTAATCCAGACGGATCAAAATCTAAAAATTATTTTAACATTGATGATCCAAAAAAAATATCTAAAGAATCCAGTTGGACCTGGAAGTCTGGTACTAAAGGAACTATTTATAAAATCCCTATCAAAAAAAATTCTGACATTGATTATTTAATGTTTCTTATAAAACAAAAATATAAGAACCAAAATTTATAAAATTCAATCAATACTTTAATAATCCATTTCACTCTCGGAGTGATAACTTGTCACTCCTGGAGTGATAAACGATTTTATAAACACCTAATAATCAATGCGTTAAGGTGTTGGTTAAAGTACAGGTGGGACCACCCTTAAAACCCCTCTAAGACATTGATTTAGAGGGGTTTAATTTTTAAAGTTCTTTTTTCCAAATGAAAGTCAATTGGGTTCTTATTTTAAC
>Ga0222716_10003885_pt1 | contig 11835 bp, 29 predicted proteins | sample C33_13DmetaG_FD_165044 | JGI IMG/M metagenome (GOLD analysis project Ga0222716, IMG submission 165044) | Estuarine water microbial communities from San Francisco Bay, California, United States - C33_13D | ecosystem: Environmental > Aquatic > Marine > Unclassified | place: USA: California... | reverse complement strand
CTTTACCACCGACTTCTTCCACCTCTGTACCTGACTTCTACAGTCACCACACAGGCAGTGTTTATCCAAACTTAGCTCAATGTCCACAGGACTACATCGGTCGCCGCAAATGCAGCAGTCGAAGATAGCCAATGGGTCTTTCATTGCTTCGTTCATCTAGTATCCCCACTAGGAGGATTCATAGGGATTTGGAACCCCTTCTTTGTCATAAAACGGTCCACCAAGTTGGTGGTGCTGTTGAGCTTCGAATCCCTCAGGGACTTCGTCCCAGCCTTGGCATGTTGAGCGGACAATCACTTCGTCTTCACTTACATGCTCTTGTACATAGTGACCTTCGGTGAGGCAAAACAAACAGGCGATTTCTCCCCCATTGTTTTCTCCACATCCCTCTTGCACATGTACGGTCATTCCACAGCACACACATCCCCAAAGCCCCGCGACGGGAGTTCCGTCAAGGTTGAAAATATCCTCATCACAAGTGATGCAGGTCATTGATTTCATGTGTTCCGTTCGTTTGTCGCTTTCGCTACTCATCTAGTTGGCGGAGCCATCAGAGGGAGTCGAGCTCCATCTGGGCTTCTTCGCCAGATGCTTGAAGGACGAACATAATACGGTTGTATGTCCGGCCTTCTCCGCTTTGTTGTTGAGTCCGAAGGAAGTCAACTTTCAAGGGAGCATCGAGGTTCCCTTTTTCGTCAACAGCCACAGTTCCAGCACTAACAAGCTTCTTCATGAAGTTCTGGAAATGAGTTTCCTCAAATCCGTTCACCCACAAGGTTTGCTTCTCACCAGTCGGGGAAGTGACACGGATAGCGGTGTTTTCACCGTACTTTCCTTCAATTCCACCTTGGTAGCTTTCAATGTAGTACCCAGCGTAGACTTGGTCGCGCTCAGCTTTGAGCGTGGTGCGTTCTTCGAACTCACCGCTTCCAGTCGTATCTCGGTCTTCGGTCTCTTGGTCTTTGAAGTTCTTCATGAACTCCTCAATTGATGTTTGCTTAGCCATCTAGTATCACTCCTTTGAGTAATCTGAAGTACCTGGAGACGGCTTATTAAAGTATCTCCAGGGGCGTTCAGTACCTCGTTTGTGACTTAAAATTGCTCGTAGATTTTGTCAAAAATCCAGGCAAGGGGCATCAGTATTATCATGCCTACAAAGACCCCGACCAAGTACCCTAAAATGAGGAGAGAGTAAAGCACTCTCTTCTTCCATCTCATCTCCGGCATTTGGTCCAGTTTCTTTTTCGGCCAGTCTAAAATTCCCATCTAGTTATCTCGTTTCTTCGAGATTTTCAGCAAGTGCCTCATCGAGGCAGCGAGTCACATACCATAGCTTGGCAGATATAATCCGTCGATTCAAGAATCGTCGAATGCATAGGACTGTGTCCCTACTTTCTAGCCAGTATTCTCGCTCACCTCCATTTCCTCGGGCAAAAAATTCCAAGCCAAAGGTTCTTTGAGCTGAGATTTTTATGGCTCGCAAGATGTCACTTGCTTCAGTCGAGCCCAGGAACCTCATTCCACTATAGCGGACGATAAGTTCCTGTGACACCGTGCGTCTCTTCAAAAGAGTTGAGCTTACAATATCCAACATAAGAAACAGGCACTTAGTAGAGTAGTCCCATCTATAGGGATGTCCACTAAATCTCTTTTCAAGTTGACTTGTAAGTACCGCGCACGGTTCATTTGATTCGCTTTCACTCATCTAGTTGCCTCACTCAGAGGTCTGTTTGATACGAGGGTGTTCTCGAAGCAACTCTTTGAGACACTGTTCACATATCGTGAACTCGTCTCTAGGGTTGTTTTCAATTACATATCCCTCAATAGGGAAGTAATCGACATTCGGTCTGTAGTCTTCACAAAGGCTACAGAACTCACAGTCACAAGAGCCTTGCTTGTCGGGAAGGATGCCACACTCTTCACAAGTGCATAGGCATCGCTCCTTATCCCAGTTGATTTCTTTATGACCCTCGGTATTGTAAATATGAAAGTACATCTCATTCAGGACATACTTACCACAATCCTGGCATAACCCAGTCTCTTCTTTACTCATCTAGTTACCTCACTCGGAGGCTTCGCAATTACTACACAAACATTCCTTTACGCCGTCACCCTCGTAGTCTTCGAGGTAGGCGTAGCAGTTCGCGCAGTATTCTTCTGGTCTTTCTTGCCGATATTCTTCGGCTATGCGTTCCAGATAGTCAATGCGTTCATAACATCTCTTCAACTCAGGGACAATGTAGTCCAACTCTAGGGCCAAGTCTTCGTCGGAAACATCTCCGATTGCCCAAAGTCGCATTCTTGCCTCGATTGATTTAATGTCAATTCGTTCGTCACTCATCTAGTTTCAAACCTCTTGCCACAAGTGAGTATGGTAGGTACTCCCACCAATACTCGTTGCTCGGGCAGTAAGTGGTTCGCCAATGCGCGTAACGCGCTTTTGGGCTTCCAACTTTTTCAAACACGCAGTAACTGCGTATACGTTTCTGGGTTTGTTATATTTCGATACATGTTCAGGCCAGTCGTGGTAAAGTTCACTTGCTGTAAAGCGCATTCCTTGAAAGCTCTTCAGTGCTTTGTAAACTGCCTCGACTGTCCTTATTCCATTTCTTGCCATATCATTTTCTCCTGTACTCTATGCTCTTACGCATTCGGTTCACTAACTCTACCTTCGGACTCACTCTTAACATGAGCGATATCTTGTTTATGTGGGGAGTGTTTCTTGAACCATAGATGTCAATAAAGTGACCTTTCACTGTATGGGCATCTAAGGGGTCTCCAGGCTCAAAATGATTTTCAATTATATTATCAAAGTATCTCTGATAGTGCATCTAGTGTTTAGTACTGCTTGGACTCTGGTCCATCTTTGCTCATGTACTTAACTTGGATTGTAGAGGAACTGCTTGGGTCGCCGTTCTCTTCAATCCATTCGTCTCCAAACTTCTCACGGAGTTTTGTAATCGAAAATGTCGTTGACTGGCTACCAACGACCTGAACCCGCTTGTTGCGGTCAAATCTGGCACCTCCACGAAGACCCTGATACAACTTGCGCTTCACTTCATCAATTTCTGCATGAAGTTCTCTACGCAGCTGAATCAGCTTCTCGTACTTTTCGACATTTTCCCAAAACTTTGCGTCTCGTTCTTTGCTCATCTAGTTGCCTCAGTCTTCGACTGGGCTGCCGCACACAAGGCATTCGTATTCAGTGACGTATAGGTCTTCCCACTTTGTGTCCATACAGGGAGAGTAAATCTCTCCATCCTCGTCACAATGTAGGCACTTTCTCCAAGTTAGGGACTTGGGCATTTGATGATGGTCACGGATTTCGTTCAATCTATGAACATTCCATTGGCCTTCATTTTCCCAGCGTCCATTCACAAAGAACCCAAGGTCGGGTCCATCGTCTTCTTGTTGGCTGTAAACGCGACCACAAAGGTGGTCCCACAGTTTTCGCCACTGCATCACTTCTTCCATCAGCGCGGTGATTTGCCAGTCTATTTCGTTGCCACAAGTGCAGTCTGCTCCCAGCCAACATCCGTGTGCTTTACAGTGCTCACAGCACTCACAAGGATGTTCAGAAAGGGTAGCGGCACATTGTTCGCAATTCGTTTCTTCGCTCATCTAGTTGGCTTTCGCCTTATTCAGTCAATAACTTCAATACTTCGTCAATTGTGTCATGCACTAGACTAAGTGCAAGTACCAGACGCATATTATCTGCGGCGCTGTTGTTGCCCATGGGCTCACCTAGAACCCGTTCAGTTATTTCCCTTGCTTTTTGTAGCTTTTTAATTGCAGTTTGCATCTAGTTGGCTTTCGCCTCATTCGTAGTCACGAATGGCAATACCGACAGGGAACCGAGGAACACCGTCATCGGTAAGTTCCTGGTAGCGAACAGTCAGTTGCTGTCCGACATAATCTCCGCCGTTCTCAAAAAGTTCTCTACGAGCTTCTTGAGTGCCTCTTGGACGGACGCGGAAGGTTTGGCCGTCAGGAGTTTGACACTCCCAAACGACACAACCTGCCTCGTTGCCCGTTCCTTCAACAAACCCAGAGATGGTGTACTCTCCGTCAAGGAAAGTCTTCACCTTCTGTAGGTCTGCGCTTCGCTTTCCGATACGGTAGGCACCCGTGAGATTTCTCACCATAGCACCTTCGTATCCTTCTTCTACGAACTGAGCCTGTGCCGCGTGGATTTCACTTTCGTTCGCCACGGTCACATTTTCAACCAAAGAAAGGTAGGTAGCACCATCGGTTACTTGCCGAATGGTTTCATACCGCTCTCTAAAGTCTGGCTCGCTGTTCAACGAGATACAGTCGTAGACTCTCAAGGAAACTTCAAGCATCTGCTCGTCGTTACCTGGTTTGAGAGTCACGCGCCGTACAAGTCCAACAAGTTCTTGGAAAGAAAGAGTGTCAGAGTAAAGCTCACCGTCCAACACCAAGTTTCTGTTGCGATTATTCATCTCAACATCTTCTCGGATGTGGTTCAAGTGAGGAAACTCCTTGCCCTTTCGTGACATGAGGGTCACGCTGTTGTCGCGGTTAAGAACCGCGAGACAACGAACCCCGTCAAACTTTCTTTGGACGATTGCCGGGTAAGTGATGTTGTGCTTCCGCTTATCGAACGGATGCGCCAGCATAGGCAGCAATTTTACTTGCGTCTGGGCTTCTTCGACTGTGTCGAAATAAGCCTCGTCCCGCTTTTTGTTTGTTTTTGAGATTGCCTCAAAAATTGCCTGCTCCTCAGCACTTCGGCCCTGCTTTCCTTCATCAATTACCTGTCCGGCAGTTTCAGTCAACTTGCCGTCAGTTTGTCCAGATTCTACCTTCAAGAGGTATCCAGTTTCTGTCTTTTCCACCCAGGCCCTCCATTGCTGGATTTTGCCTGTGCTTGTCTTTTTGTACACCGTTGGTGTCTCGTATGTGATGTTACTTTCGCTCATCTAGTTGGTCAGGAATTTTTGCATTCTTTGCAGACGCTTCGTCGTCTGTTATGTTCACAAATGTGTCCACCTCCGCAGTCTTTGCAGATGCTTCGTCTTCGATTGTGTTCACAAATTTGACTACCTCCGCATTCTTTGCAGACGCTTCGCATTCTATTGTGTTCACAAATGTGCCCACCTCCGCATTCTTTGCAGCGGCTTCGTTGTCTATTGTGTTCACAAATAGAACCACCTCCGCATTCTTTGCAGACGCTTCGTTGTCTATTGTGTTCACAAATCTGACTACCACCGCATTCTTTGCATCGGTATCGTATTCTGTTGTGTTCACAAATTTGACTACCTCCGCATTCTTTGCAGACGCTTCGTTGTCTATTGTGTTCACAAATAGAACCACCTCCGCACTCTTTGCAGACGCTTCGTCGTCTGTTGTGTTCACAAATTTGACTACCTCCGCAGTCTTTGCAGGTACTTCGTTCTCTATTGTGTTCACAAATTTGACTACCTCCGCATTCTTTGCAGACGCTTCGTTGTCTATTGTGTTCACAAATCTGACTACCTCCGCATTCTTTGCATCGGTATCGTATTCTGTTGTGTTCACAAATAGAAGTACCTCCGCAGTCTTTGCATCGGTATCGTATTCTGTTGTGTTCACAAATTTGACTACCTCCGCATTCTTTGCATTGATATCGTTGTCTGTTGTGTTCACAAATAGAAGCACCTCCGCAATCTTTGCATTTATGTGGTCGTCTTCCGTGTTTACAACGAAGTCTCGCTCCATCCCATATTCCTGTTACACCCCGATTTGAGGTGTATACTTCACCGATTACTCGGTCTTTGGGCTTTACATACCCAGTGTGATTAAGTCGCTTCCATAACGGTTCGTCACTCATCTAGTTGGTCAGGAATTTTTGCATTCTTTGCAGTCGCTTCGTCTTCGATTGTGTTCACAAATAGAACCACCGCCGCATTCTTTGCATCGGGTCCGTACTCGATTGTGTTCACAAATAGAAGCACCTCCGCATTCTTTGCAGATGATTCGTCTTCGATTGTGCTCACAAATACCAGCACCTCCGCATTCTTTGCATTGTTGTCGTTTTCTATTGTGTTCACAAATTTGACTACCTCCGCAATCTTTGCATTGGTTTCGTAGTCTGTTGTGTTCACAAATACCAGCACCTCCGCATTCTTTGCATTGGTATGGAATCCTGTTGTGTTTACAACGAAGTCTCGCTCCATCCCATATTCCTGTTACACCCCGCTTTGAGGTGTACACTTCACCGATTACTCGGTCTTTGGGTTTTACAAACCCAGTATGATTAAGTCGTTTCCATAACGGTTCGTCACTCATCTAGTTGAGGAGAATCACTCTTCCTCGGTTGAGATGTCTCGCAAAGTATCCCAGTTTTCATCTAACAATTCACACAGTTCAAAGCCGCGCTTCCAGTCTGGTTCGCTTGCTTCGTGGTATATGTCAGTGTCAATGTGTACTTTGCTTCCATCCTTCATAGTCAGCATGAGAGTACAATACTTGACTGCCTCCACCTTTACAACTTGAGACAAGTCAATGTCTCCAAAGTCTACATGGGCATAGGCACTCAGTGTCTTAGTGTATCTCAGTCTGATTATTTCTGTTCCTTTCGGGATAACGTCAGTCATCTAGTAAGAGAATCACTTCTCCTTTTTCTTAGCGTGGTATCGTTCGCGGTTTCTCGCATTTCTGTTCTTAACCCACTCAGGGTCCTTAGATTTCTTTTCGTAGTGCTTGCGAGCATTCGCTCTGCTCGTCTCACGATTTTCTTCGTGATACTTGCGGGCTTGCACCCTAAGCTTCTCACGATTCTTTTCGCGATACTTGCGATGATAAGCCTCTAGCTTCTCACGATTTTCTTCGCGATACTTGCGGTTCTTCGCAGCCAACTTGTCACGATTTTCTTCGCGATACTTGCGTGTATACGCAGCCGCTTTCTCAGGGTTGCGCTTTCGCCAATTACGTTGATGCGCAGCCATTTTTTCAAGATTTTTTTCGCGATACTTGCGCTGATGCGCAGCAAATTGCTCACGATTTTCTTTGTAGTACTTGCGTTCTCTCGCTAGTACCTCTTCACGATTTTCTTCGCGCCGCTTGTGCCGCTTTGCAGCCAACTTCTCACGATTTTCTTCGCGATACTTGCGGTTGTCTGCTAGCAGGAGTTCACGATTTTCTGCGTATCGCTTCTTTCGATACGCTCTTTTACTCTCACGCGAACACTCGTCCGAACAGTTTTGTGAACTGTGATTATACTTGGTAAATACCCTATCACAGTTCTTACAATGCGCCTGTCCGTAGTTGTGTCGTTTTGCTTGTCTTGCATCTACTTTACGATGTCTATTTCTGCCACTTCGGCATAGCGTCGTATTCGATACGTTGATTGGTTGTTGTTTTATAACCATCTAGTAGGACTACTCTTCTTCGAGGTGAATCTCCACGAAGTGAACTGAAGAGACCTTTCTAAAAGTTCTCTTCCTTTCTGGCCAGCCCCAGATTCCCCCTACACGGAGGACTCTGAAAACTTCTTTCAGCCATCGGGTGTTTACATTCAGCTCGTAAGCTGGCAGTCCTTTAAACAAGTCGTATGCTAACTCCTCAGGAGTCATCAAGTCGTCAATGTTTCTCATCTAGTTGAGAAGCTTTCACTCCTCTTCGAGACCCAGCTGAATCTTGGTGGCTTGCAGGGTGCCTTTAGCTCCCTTAGCGACCACATCTCTGCCGTCTTTGACGACATCGCTGGTCACATCCACCATGTGCTCTGCGGCTTTGATGCTCCGCTTTGCACTTTTCTTGCTAGCTTCAGAGACGGCAATAGCGCCATCTTTCAGCTTCTTTTCAGCTTTCTTGGTCCCAAGTCCAGCCCCAAGCCGAAGCTCGAGGCCGAAGATATCCAATTCAAATTTGAATCGTGGCATCTAGTACTACTTCCCGCAACTGCAGGCGCAGCCACAGGTACGCGTTCGGCGTACAGTAGCTCTCCTACGGCGCGTAGTAGTTCTCCTACGGCGAGTGGTCGTAACACGACGCCTCACCGGTCTTCGAGTGACTTTTCGTCTCCTCATCTAGTTGAACACCCTAATTAGGCTACCATGAATCGAACGATAGTCGTTCGAAACATTCTTGCAGTATCGCGCCTAGTTTTCACTTCTACGCGTTCAGGTCGCAAGACCAGCTGGACTCTTCTATGAGTCTTACCTAGCTCGTATCGCATATGCTCTTGGATGAAGCTTTCGAGCTTATGAGGATAAAGTTGCGACAAAGTCAATGTGACCTCGCAAACAATTCCATGGTTCCAGTTATCTGGCTCAAATTTCCAAGCATCCAGTGCTTGTCTACCTGTTTCCAGTGCTGCTTCAATAGCTTCTCCATCGGTGTTCATTATGCCCTCCCAAAGAGGGTTCTTTCGTGATTCGTTTTCACTCATCTAGTAATCACTCCTCCTCTCCTGAGATGTCCCAGGGTTCGGGGATGATTGTCTTGTGTTCTTCGACAGCGAACAAAGTCGCTATCAACTCAATGAAGATGAAGAAGATAAGCATCAGAATGAATGTCACAAAGATACTCATTCTTCTCCCTTCCATTCTTCAAGTGTCCCAACATATTCCGTACCTTCGAGGTGAACTGTAACACAGGGGCCTTTCTTTGACCACTCGTCAATTGTTAACTTCGGTTCGGCCAAAAGTCGCTGGATAAGCTCCAACCTCTTTTCGGCAATGTCGGCTAGCTTTTCGTCTACATCTTTCTTTTCACAAAGCCAGTCGATAAGTTCGTCGTAATAGTTACAAACGCACAAATCTTCTTCTTCATTATCTTGCGGCTGCTCATCTCTTAGGTATCTTAGTCGCTTAATGATGTAGTCTAGGTTCATTCTTCTTCTCCTCCATATTGAGTTGGCTGCCTTTCGGGGGCGTCTACACAGTCAAGACAGTGGATGATGAAGTATTTTTCATCGACCACTTTAGTCTTCTCATAGTGAAACACACCGTTACAGGCAGAACACATAACTTCGTTCTCTTTTAGTTCTTCAAACATAGTCTAGTAGCTCAGGCCCACTTAACAGGGCCGTAGCAGTGAGCGCACTCAAACTCAGCATACTCTAGTGAGCGGGCTGATTCGAGATACTCTCCGTTTTCGTCAACAGAGATGTTTTGGCGACCCACATTGAAAATTGGGTCATCCTTGCTCTCTTTACATCCGTCGATACAAATCAACTTCATCTAGTAGCCTCATCTAAACGTGATAGGCCATTGTAGTTTGATTCTTAGTCTTCTTCCACCGCGTACAAAAAGTCGTGGCAGGAGAATGGCTAAGGGCCATACCAGTTGTTGTCGATGCACAACGACACCAAAGTATGTCGCAAAGTATCCTATCAATAGATAGCCAATTATACTAATCAGTAGTATCTCGTTCATCTAGTTGCTCAGTAAGTTCCAAGCAGTTTGACTTCAAAGCTTTTTTTGGCAGCCTCCATGATAGCATGGTAGACTTCAGCACGGGCGTTACTATAATCTGGGTCACCGATAATGTGGAAGGCAATATCCTCCCAGCATCCGTGTTTCTCAGCGTAGTCAAACGCCCTTTGCTTGTTGCCGTCAAAGTCTTCAATCAAGAGGTCACAGTAGTACTGCACGCCTCCTTCAATGTCGTCTCGGTATTCGTTTACACAAACACTCATCTAGTTGATGTTAGGGTAAGTCTTCCGTAAGGTTTTCGATAATTCCTTCAGAGCTACCTACCACTCCACTTAGACTAAAGCCGCATTTTGAGCAGCTTACATCGACAATCCAATCCCCATCATACCATGGTTCACCAGTGAACTCACAGTCATCTATTGCTTCTAGCAAGATACTGTGGGCCTCATTGTGAGTTGTTTTTGGGTCTTGTAGCCTCTTTTTGTCTTCGTCAGTAAAACACATCTAGTCTCAGGATTCGTCCCATTCCGTAAACGGAGAGGGAACCTCTGAGTTTTGACTTTCGGGTTCTTCGATTGGCTTAATCATCTCTTCAAAGAAGAAGTGCACTTGGTCGTGCATACAACTTACATCTTTTCCGATTTCACCAATGCGCAGAGCAATCAAGTAAAGCAAAGCAAGTACTGCGGTCAAAATAGAGACCGTAATCAAGTACTCACTCATCCTACAAACACCCCGTGGGGGCAGTCCTTTAGCCACTCAGCAAACTCGGAGTAAATCTCCAAGTTACTCAGTGCCTCAGGCACAATAGGCTGGCTGTTGATTAAGTCAATAGCAGTTTCAATCCCTTCAGCAAAAATCTCACACTGCTCTTTTGTTGCAGTGTTCCAATTCGAGCCAAAGGGGTTGAGGAAGCTATCGTACTCTTCTTCGTACATCTTGGATTTCTCTTCGTCCCAATGGGACTGCAGGTCACCTTCACGAAGAATCTCTTCCAAATTCATCAGAGCCTTGAGATAATCACTCGGCTCAAAGTTCTCTGGAGCTGTGCCAGTCGCCTGTTGAATCAGCATGTCTTGCTTCAGTTGAGCGCTCGCTGATTCGAGGCCGTAGGCCCAGCACGCAAGCTCTCTTGCTCTTCCCATACCCCAGATGTTGAGTCTGAAGTAGTTATCGTCGTCATATGATTGAATCTCAGCAGGTTCTCCTTCCGAGTTCAATTTATACATATCGTATCCCATATTAGTCTAGTGAGGCTCATTCAGAGCTCTCTTCATTTTCGGTGTCGAACATAGTGACAGCATCTTGACAAGCATGCTCTATGCTTGAAATTGCATCATACTTTAGGAAACGCCCAGGGGCGTCAAGCTCTCGCTTGGCCCACTCTTCTCTCACTTTCAAAAAGTGATAAACGGCTTTCTGTATGTTGGGTAAGGTCCGCCACATCAGCTTCCTTATCTCCTGGTCACTTAGTTCGCTAATTGGCCTTTGCTTGCCAAATCCATCGGATATAGTGTATTCACTCATCTAGTTTACCTCATTTACTCAGCGTAGTCTGTGAAAGCTTCTAGAGCCTTCTTGTCCAGCGTAGTAATAAAGTAATTTTCTCCGTTAAGCACAGAGCGAACCATGTGTTCAGCGTTCTTCTGAACTACGTCCAGATGTTTGCCGTCCTGCTTCATAATGCAGTAGGTATTGAACGACGACATTAGCTCCTTTTCTGTTTTGTAAGTTCCCTTAAGCAGCTGATTGTAGATAATCTCACCAAGTAGTGGTGAGCTGTCGAGCAAGTCTCCCCAAGAGTCATCTCCTCGGTACTCTAGCTCCATATCACCAAATACAGTAGAAAGCCCGTCAGCGATTAGCTTCCATCGCTTAGCAAATCTGTAAAGTGTCATCTGCGGCTTACTAACCCTGACGTTCCAAAAGGCAGACTCTAGGTTCCAGCCCCAGCGCCCGCTTTGGCGTGACATTAAGCTCTTACGCAGAGTTTCTACGCATTCCCAGAACTCTGGGAGGGGCATTGGTTCGACTTCGTGTCGTAGTGCCCATCCAGCTTTCTGGTGCTTTTCGTCAAGCTCCTTTTTCTTCAAGCTTAGCTTAGTTAACTCATCAAAACATTTCTGATAGTTTTCACTCATCTAGTAAGTCAGTTCAAGGGGTCTCGAATGCCGCTTTCACCGAGCACCCATCTGAGAGTTTTTTCAACTCCCTCAAGGGCTTTCGCGTTTCTAGCGGCGTCTTTCATTGAGTCCTTATCCTGAGTCTTTTTTGCATGCTCATAGAAGCGAACCCATTGGGCGCGCTTTGCTTTCGCATCTTCGAGCATATCTTCAATCTCGACCCACGTTCTGTCATAGGTTCTCATGACTTCCCGGCGGGTGAGCGTCCCTTTTGAATTTATCTCCATAAGTTTCTAGTTACGCTCACAGAGGAGGTGGCGCGATTCGGT
>Ga0222716_10003884_pt1 | contig 11835 bp, 26 predicted proteins | sample C33_13DmetaG_FD_165044 | JGI IMG/M metagenome (GOLD analysis project Ga0222716, IMG submission 165044) | Estuarine water microbial communities from San Francisco Bay, California, United States - C33_13D | ecosystem: Environmental > Aquatic > Marine > Unclassified | place: USA: California... | reverse complement strand
ATCTCAAAGTAACCCATCCCCTCTAGGTCTTTCTCACTTATCATTTCTTTTCACCTCTATTTCTACTACTTCAATATCGTCTAGGTCATACAGAATATCCTGGATAATATCACCAAGGCTCAGTTCTACGCTGTCAGAGGCAATGTAATTTGCCTTTGGGTCTAACCTAACAAGCATCGTCACTTCAAACAACACAGGAACCTCCAAGTTATATAGTCTAAAATGCTCACGTCAAGAATTATTCCTGCAGCCAAGCATCTGGAATTGATTTGTCTGCATACTTAAAACCGTACTTGTCACACCAGTCTGCGTAGGAAGACTTAGCACCCTTGTAAAGCTTTGATCTGCTGTTATAAAATACGAATCGGATATCAAGATCAGGAAACTGCTTCTTGATTTCTTTATGTTTGCGTCTGTCGTTAGCTACAAACCGTCCCTTGGTCTCGATTATAATACCATTACCAAGAACAAAGTCAGGAGTGTAAGTCCTGACCTTAAGATCTACCCACTTGATCTTTTCTTTCTCGTAGGTGAATTCAACACCTTTAGCCTTTAGTTCTTTAGCTACATCGTCCTCAAAGCCAGATCTATATCCAGCCTTGAGGGCTGCAGCATTAAACCTCTTTCTGTTCATTGTAGGTAAAATCCTCAGGAACATTAGGGGTGTTGACTACATCAGTCAGGAGAACATCACCTGTCTTGTAGACAAACCGTCTGGCCTCAGGCCAACACTTCTTGTTGAACTCACAGAAGCCACAAGATGGGTGTAGCTTCATGTTAGGGCTAGTCTTGGACTGAGGTACTGGATCAAACCCACGCTCAGGTATGTCACCCTTAACCATCTCTTTGACTTGCTCAACCTCTTTCTCTTTACGGTCCATCTCTTCTGAGAAGTCGTAAACGTCCAAGCAAATGTGACCACCTACCTTATCAACAACAAGGAAAGCACCATGTGTCTTGTTGGTTACGAGTGGATCGTCTTTTGCAGCATAGACGTAGGAACTAAGCTGACTAATGTAACCAAACGGATCTTGGTCACGTAAGCTACCATCAGCAAACTTCTTGAATGAATATGGTGAAGCAGACTTAACATCGACAGTCATACCGTCAATGACTGCATCTCTGTGACCAGCTAGACCACCGATATACATACGGTCTTGAGAGCCTGTGACAGAGTGTCCAGACACCTTAACGATTGCTAAGATAAGCTCCTCAATCATGTCGCCATAGAAGAACTTTAGTAGGTCAGATGGTGCTAATGGTTTTGCAACTGTAGGGTGGTTTATCTTATACCACAGCTTCCTTTTGCAAGGGCTTCCAATGGAGGAAAAGGAGAGATACCCACGTGGCTTACTGGGGGCAGAGAAACGCTTGGCTGCTGTTACCGCAATCTCTTTTCCCATCTCACTGCCTACGAGGTTATCCCACCCGTTCAAGCCCAAGATTGTATCTTCCATGTCTTTCACGAGTGTCTTGATGTCTGCCATGTTTACCTCCTGTTGTTAAAAACCCCCACCCCTAAGGGTGAGGGCAATGTCTTCTAGGGAAAGGAACAGGAAACCTAGAAGGGGATTGAATCTGACTCAAGTTGGGAGGAGGAGGCAGGAGAATCAGACTCAGAGGAGTAGTCTTTAAACATTGAACGTGACTGGGAAGGACCACCTTCTGATTCATAGACTACGTGATCAAGGACTTGAAGTCCAAGAAGTCGGGTTCCGGTACGTCCTGTACGGGTAGGGTAAACCTCTACCTTAACGATACCTTCACTTCCGTTACCAATAAGACCTTTGGATTCTAGATCCCAAGTCTTACCAGATTTATCAGCTACGATAGGTGCGCCACCCATCCAGTCCTGCATACCAGTGTGGGGACGTGAGAAGGTAACCTTGAAGCCACCGTCTACTTCCACAATCTTCTTCATGCAGCCTGCGTCTGTAAGACTTTTAGCTGTAGCTTTGTCAGTAATGACGGTTACTTTGTATTCACCGTCAGTCTCTACATTCCATTCGGCACGATCACGGTTGGACTCAAATACTTTTGCCCATTCGATCTTACCTTTAACGTCAATGTTTGTTGCTGGCATAATAGCCTCCTTTGTTTCTGTTGTAGTACATAGTAGCACGACAAAAGGTTGTCAATGGGTCTCTGCCCAATTTTTCCCTATGTCGTAAGATCCAGGGGTAGGTATCTTAAACCCCAGCTCTTGACCAACCTCTAGCATACACTGAGCTTGGATCTTTCCTAAATGTTCAGCCTCTTCCTTAGTTCCAGTAACCTCAACTTGGTACTCGTCATGGATGAAGCCAACCATCTTAAACTTTATGCCTTCCTTACGTGCAACGTCATGCCACTTCAAAAGGCTGTGCTTCATAAGAATAGACTCACCACTCTGCAGGATACCTGCCAGAGTTTTATGCTCACTAGGTACAGGAACCTTACGCCCATCATATCCAGTGAAGTAGCCTCTCTCTGCTACGTAGGGGACAAGCTTGTTCTTGAGGTTATACAGGCCATCAATGCTGGACTCAAAACGAGTACGAGCAGCCTGTGCTTCCCTGATGCTGACGTTAAGTATCTGACCTGTCTTAGCTACACCTGCCCCTAGAAGCCAAGCATAGATGAACGTCTTGGCCATGTCCCGTGTTCCATTTGGTACAGCCAATGCATTCTTGTTCAGGTTGTGAATGTCAGTCTCATTCTCTTTCTTCCCCTCCATGATAGCCTGTGCATATTGATCTGCGTCAAAATGTCGCCATAGGTAATCGGCAAGTACCCGTAATTGGATGCCATCTGCATCCGTACCCACAAGCCATGAGCCAGAGGGGACAGTCCAACAAGCACGTAGGTGAACATCATACTGCTTCTTAACCTCGTCAACGGCAGACTTAGGAGTGCCGTGGAAGGGTGAGGATATGTTGGCGGTGTTAGGATCTTTGTGGGCGCATCTTCCCGTCCAAGCACCTATGTGCAGTATCCTACCGTGGATACGAGAATCCCCTCTGACTTGGTTAATCCACTCCACAAGGCTGCTTCTACGTCCTTCTAGGGTGAGCCACTGCGCAAGAGCCTTTGCCCCCTCAGGAGCGTCCTCAGGCAGTGTGCTGAGGTTTGCCTCAGACACTGTGTAACCGTACCGATCCAAGTCTTTCTTCTTTTGATCGTAGAATGCCTGATCCATCTTAGCGACAGATTTACCGTAGGGTTCACCAACCTTCTTACGAGCAAACTGAATGGCTGTCTTGGTCTTGTCCACAGGATTCCAGCCTGCATCCCACAGTGCATCAATACGAACACGAGAAGATCCAGGTTTGAAGTCCACCCAATCAAAACACACAAGGTCTTCACCCTCAATGTTTGTGATTGCGTGACGTTCTTTGGCCTTCTGTACTGTAGCCATCTCAGTACCATCCTTTTTGAGTCGGTACTTGAGGCGATTGATCTCTGTAAGTTTAGGTGGAAAGTCTACCTGAAACTGATCTTCAAGTGTTTCCATCCTATTCTTGACAGAGTTAAGTAAGAACTCTGCCTTACCTTTGTCAAAGGCAAAGCCGTAGTACTGTGTCCGTACTAACTCAATCTGAAGGCTGTGCTCAGCCCTTAGAGACTTACTCCAATCAGAATCCCAAATAATAGGAGAGAAGTGGTCATACAAAGCAGATGTAGTCTCGATGTCTCCGTACCAGTATTCAACCATTTCAGCACTGAACTCATGAAAGTCATGGAAGTCTCCTTTGTGTTTTTTAAGTCTACGGCCCCAAGCATCCAAACTGTGAGGATACTTAGCACCCTTAGGTATTGCAATATCATAGTCCACAAGTCTACTGACAATGAGGGTATCAATAACCTTATAAGGGTCAATAAGACGTGGCTTTAGTAGCTTGTTTAGCATGGGTGCATCAAATGGGATGAAGTTATGACCTATGATAAGGTCAACATTCTCATACCATTCAATAGCCGCAGCCTTAGCCACTGGATCTTCATGGCAGTTCTCAAACTTGTGTACCTCTCCGGTGCTCAAGTCTTTACCACCACACAACCACAGCTTAGTGCTGTCATGCAGACCATTGGTTTCTATGTCACTGACAACAATTTTCATACCTGAAATACAACCTCCTCCAAGATGGTAGTCTCTGGATCGTAGTAGACTGAACCAGCAGAACCCAACTTAGCGAATGGTCTGTTCTTGTCAACGGTGAAGTGAGTTGTATTACGCTCAACCTCGTCATCTGACTCAGTGTCACGGCTCAACTTAATACAGCAGATTGCCTCTTCCTCAAGGGATGCAGCATACTTTGTACGGCCATCGTCATTAACCTGTGAAATAAATACAACACCGATGTTCAGCTCCTTAGCCAACTGAGCCATGCGAGACCCAAGTGTAGTCAAGGTGCTGGTGGCTGCATCAACACCGGAGTTGGACAAGTAGGCCAGACGTTGAACGTGGTCAATAAAGATGAACTCTGCACCATAGACTGTAGAGGCCAGACGTACATACTCCAACAGCTGCATTGGATCGTCATGGCTCTGCATCTCAAAGATCACAGTGTTCTCACCGCCAGCCATCTTCTGTGCAGCAGTTATCACTTGCTCCTCAGTGTAGCCCGTAGTTACGGCATCCTCTTTGGTGCGTACATTCCAACCCAACTCATAGGTTGCCATAGCACGGTAGGTGGTGGACTTCATCTCCTCCATGTGGAGCATAGCCACTCGTGTATTCTGTTTGAGGAGTGCTACCTCAAAGTATCGAACCAGCTCTGTCTTACCCTGACCCCTAAGAGCCTTGATAAAAGTGAGACCACCCTTAACTAGACCACGCAGCTTATCATCAATGCCTGTATGACCTGTCGGGACGTACTCGTATGGGTTCTCAGTGGTGATTGCCTTCTCTACTTCGATGTCACCAACAAAGAAGTTGTCAGGGCTGAACCGTTGGGGCTTGAGTGCTGCCCACTTTAGGTCTTCACTGTCGCCTTCCATCAAGAACTCATTGGCATCCTTCCACTTGGACATGGGGACATAATAAAACTTATTTGGCATCATGCTATAAAGTTTCTGTGCCGCAGCCTTACCTGCCGCATCTGATAGCTCACCTGCATAGACCACCATCTCAAAGCTGTTGATGTAGTCAAAGTTACTCTTGATGAACTTGTCCGACAGGGATGCGCTGGGCAGGGACTTAACAGGATAAGACTTACCTAAAACCTGATAGAGACTAGCCGCATCAAACTCACCCTCAGTGATGTATATACGTTTACTTGACCCAGCATTGAAGTCAGGCCCAAAGAGATCAGTGGGTGACCCACGTTCCTTTGTCCAAAACTTCTTTTCTGCGTAGCCACGATACTTGACGTTGTTGGGGTACTTAAATGCGTACCGCACAGGGACATTGTTCTCACCGTACTGCAACTGGATGTTGTAGAGCTTTGCTACATCTTCATCCAAGCCACGTATGTCATTGAATCTACCAGTAATAATCTTGGTGTTGCGTAGATCTACCTTTGGAGGAGGTGGAGGGTAAGTCCCCTCTGCCCAATCAAATTTCTTATCTCGTCCAGGGTAGGCTCGATTGCAGGAATGGCAATGCCCTACCTTGCTCATAAGATTGTATGAGAAAGCATCACTACTTGCACAGTCCTCGTAGGGACATGGCTGGTGGCTTATCTCACTGTTGCTGTTAACTGCTGCTGTCATAGTATTGTTCCTTTACTATTGTGCTTACTTTACTCTGGTGAAGTACATACCTTCTGATGAATTTAGTGCGGCCATTATATCCACAAGTTGTTGGAAAGAGCAATAGATCATTTCATATTGATCCATATCCTCGTCAAACTGTCGTATATACACACTTCCAGCACCAACTATAAGTTCGACATCCTGGAACTTGTCCTTTTCATCCAAGGCCACAATGACTGTGGAATCTGATTCATGTTCGACTGTAAACATTTTCTACTCCTCTAATTTTTACTAAGGGTATCATAGCTTGTCTTTACCCTCCAGTTGATTGATACGCATCTGTGAGTACCGTATGACCTTCTCAAGGTCTGTAATCTCACTCTGTACCTCGTCCATACCCTCATAAAGTTTGTATCCCGCACGGCTGGCATACTTGATGATATTACCACGCCAGAACTCAAAACCATTGCGCATGATAAATGTTATAGGTTCAATAGCCCACCTGGCGTAGTGCTTGGGTTCATTCACGATACTAGTTACCACTGCGTTATCCTTAAAGTCTTCACGTTCTTTTATCAGACGATTCCACTCACTCTTTATCACGGAGTACATCCTCATACTTGTTGAACAACTGTTCAAACTTCCACTGGTATAACTGTTGCATACCTATCAGTGTGTTCATCATTTCATCATGTGTAGGATCACGTTCACCATCACCTATCTGTCTGAATACAACCTGTAGGTCATCACACACATGCCAACAGTCCATAATCATAGGCTCTAAGTCATATAGTTTAGTCATCACCATCCTCCGTAAGTGCATCCCATGACATAGGGAACAGTTCAATCATCTTGCGGTCAATCTGTTGTGCAACTATCCGTGTCTCTGCCTGTGTGTCAGTCTTACAGCGTAGGTTGCACATACGAGAAAAGGCATCAAGGCTACCGCTCCAGTACCACTCAGTCATTGTAGACTGTGGTAGTTCCATACGGGCTTGTTCTGGTGCTACGCCATGTTCTAGAAGGTCTTTGTAGGCTTTAAGTGCTGCCCAGCCTGAACTACCCCAATCACCCACACTTACTACACCGTCAGATCCTTGCTTCTTATCGGCACTACGGCCACGCCATGCGTAAGGAGTGTACAGCTCAGGTTCATCATCCACATAGCGTCTAGATACTTCGTTCCACCTGAGATAGGAATGCTTGACTAGCTGTCGGGCTACAAAGATCGGAGCCTTGACGTGGAAGCTGGCGAAGCAATGTCCGAAGGGACTGATGTGCTTGTGCTTGGCAAGGTAGCGGATCAGCTTTGCATCTTTCTCTTTGAGCTTAGGTGGACCCCAAGGATCATCCTCCATCTCACTCTTCTTACCGAATGACACCCGTGCAGCGTTAGCTACCGTCAAGTCTGTCCCCATGTGGTCAATGTATGTTGCCTTAATCATCTACCTGTACCCCTATACATTCTACTGTTTCATTCTTAGCGTTGACCATAACTAAAGCATCTCGCTGGCCAGTCTTACATAAGGTTTCGTTATCATATGTACCGAGATGATAATACCTAACACCATTATCTGGCACTAAGACGAGCCACAATAGTATCCATACAGTATTCATCAGAACGGTACCTCCCCTTTTGCATCTCGTGGATCTATATAAAATCCTGGCTTCATGTAGTCAGGCTTGGTTGCGCTGGGCTTAGGGTGAACACTCTCTAGTCCCATCTCTTTGAGAAAATCTTTTAGGTCACCTTTAGTTGTCATAGTCATCGTCTTGTTCCTTTCCAAAATCAATTGAGATGTCTTTGCCTATCAGCTGGGACACCGCTGCCACAACAGAGTGTGCACCTTTCTCGAACCCTTCCTCAAAGGCATCAGAGATCGTCTCGTTGTCATAGTATCTACGATATAAGAACCCTGCGAGGAAAGACAACAACACAAGAAGTATTATGTCAGGTTCAGGAATATATATATTCAATGGTACATCCTCATTTTCTTTTTACTCCTCCAGTCTAAGAACTGTTGCTGTGTCATTTCATTGTCCTCCAAAAAATCCTGGAGATCAAGTATGGCTTCCATCAACTCAGCATTAAGGGTGTAAAGTTTAGACAACAGAGTTTCTTCTCCTTCCTCTGTAGAGGACAACAACTCTTCAAGTTCTTCATCAGTCAACTTGTCTTCGTAGTCCATTACTTTAATCCTTACCTTTAGTAATACTTAAAGTATAATATATTATAAGATATAAAACGTATAAGAATTATAACTTATAGTATTATACTTTAAGTATGTGTCTCTCCTTCGTTGATCTGTCAAGTGCGTCAACTTGCCTCAGTCTGACAACAGAACCAGTAACACTGTGTAAACAATACCAAAAGCTGTCGCAAATATTTCATAGGATTCCATGGTTACACCTTAGAAGCAGAGGAAAGTTTGTAGTTGAGGTATGAGCCGAAGTTCATTCCGTCTTGGGTCAGTGTGACCAGCCGCTGTCTTTCGTCATGGTCTGCCATTCTGACAGTGACCCATCCCAACCGCTTCAAGTGTTTGACCACTCTATGTACTTTAGGTTGGTTGTATCCCATTGCCTTTTGGATATCTCTTAGGATTACCTGATTTTTATCAAACAAGTAGAGAAACACCTCTATATGTTCAACCAAGATATGGCTGTCCTTCCCTTCACCCTTCAGCATTGTGTTTGCTTTGTTAAATGCTTTGATTGCATCACTCAGATTTTTTAGCATCTTGTTCATTTTGTTCTCTCTCTTTCATGTGATTTTCAACTAATCTTCTGGTGCAGGCTATGATAGTTACATTACCTTTTTTATCATAGCCCACCCATTTCTTTTTACGCTGTAAGATCTTCACTTACTTCTTCCACTAGCACATATCGTGTGTACCTCTGGCCTGTCACGGGGTGCTTACCTTTGATACCATCAATCGAGTAGCCCAGCTTGCGCAGCTCAGAGATACGTTTGGTGAATGATTGGATGCTGTAGTCCAGCATGGCTTCACGTTGTGTCAGTCCCTTGGTTGCACGAAGGTGCCCCAGGATTTTTGTGTGTTGTTTATTACTCATTGTCTTTATCCTCTTTCCAGTAAAAAGCATTTGGGTCGTCAGGCATCACAGATTCTCTCCAGTGTTGCGGGTTACCCTCCTCATTCATAGGGTATCTAAAGTTAAACATGACCCTCAGTGATTGTGACTTATCTCTTAACTCTGATAGCTGTGACAGACGTATGTCCAACATCTCCAATGAATCGTCTACTGCAGCGTCTATCGTGTTATATATCTCCAGTAGTTTAACTACCTCATCACGGGTCAGATGTGTTTTTACTTCACGGTTCATTTGTTTTGTACTCCTGTGTTTTTGTTTACTGTTAAAAGTTTCTTACCTGTGATCGTTGTGAAGATAACACGCCTGATGTTGTGCTTCTTCAGTAGCTTCGCTTGGATCTGCTTGGCATCATACGGGGTGAACACTGTGGTCACATAGTCCCCATACGGTTCCCCTGCACTCTCATAGACCATTATGGCTTTGTCGGGTATCATGATGCAAGTAACTCCTCTATTTTAGCCAACACTTTGGCACGATCTAGATAATATTGCATTAGTTCAACATCCTCATACTCAACCTCACCCCATGATGTTTGTTCCATGTCATTCTTTAGTAAATCCTTGAGCATCAACATTTCACTCGTGTACAGTTCTAGCTTATCCATTATTCCACCTCCTCTATTGTCTCAACCTTGGTGTAGTTACTATCCCAGTACTGTTCTTTGTATAAGGGGTCAGCCCATGTCAAAGTTAACCCATAGGTAGCCTCACTGATGTAGCTGTCGCCTAAATCGAATGATCCATAGGTCATGTCTGTCTTCACAGCAACGAACCAACGTGCGTACTTGTTAGACTTCTCTTTATCAGGACGCTGGTATGTCTTGAGTAAGCGCATCTCTGTCTCACCAAAGGGGCCATGCCCTTTGAATATAGCGTATGGTTTATCTTGTGGGCGGGACTTTCCTAGTAGGTTCTTTGTCATTATGCCATCTCCTCTTCTGCTTCTACATTGGTGAACTTGATGTAGACACCACCTTCACCATCATCATCAAGTAACTCCTCGTATTCTATGTCTGTGTCTACAAACACCCACACAAGGGCATCAAAGAATTTTTCTCGTGTCATTACGCCATCTCCTCTACTGATTGGCTGTTAAATTCATAGACTGCCTTAGCAAAGCCACGGGGTGTGGCAGATCGTATATCTTTGGTGCGCTGTGACTTACCGCCCAGCTTCATCATTGCTGTGCTGTAGCCATTGCCATGATAACGCTCTGGGTCAACAGACACTTTGGTGGGCATCACGAAACCACCGCCCGTCCAAAGACATGTTTTCTTTTTGTAGGCATCCTTGGGGGCGATATACTCCGGCCAGCGTGGATGCTCTGCCTGATCGTCATGGATGTATCCGCCATACTCATAAGGGTGGAAGCTATAGTCAGGCTTGCGCCACTTGGTAGCCAATACACTGACAGGGTTCTCCACAAAGTATGGGACGCCCAGCGCATCAAATAGCTCTCCGCATCTCATGGCATGGCTGACTGCCTTAATCTGAAACAATGGGTCAGCCTCTGCCTTGCGCTTGAAGTGTGCCGCACCTGATACAGCCATGTCAGTACAGACAGGGAAGGCCATACCAAACACTACGTTTTTTTCTTCAAAGGCCTCTTTAAGTGCTACGATGTTTCCGTAGTTGTGTAGGTCAGACTTATGAAATCGGATAGAACCCCCGCCATCAAAGCGATCAACCCAGCCAGCCTCGTCATGTTGAATGTCAAAAGCGTGACAGGTATACCCTGCCTCTGCCCATGGTTTAAGTGCCTCACCTGTGAAGTCATACAGGCTGATTACGATACCTTTTGTCATGATCTTATCCTCTCTCTCTTTGTAATGTCAGAGCCATTGCGTCAGCATCTTCCATCAATATCTTTTTGACTTCATCCGCAGTCAGGTGAAAGTGTTGAGCCACCTGTGCGATTGTTTTGTTGGTTGTATCAAACATGTCGCAAACGTCTTGGCTTATTCGTGAGGCATAGGCTAGTGCCCTTGAGTTGTTCATGATCTTATACCTTCCCTGTTAGAAATATTATGAGCTTGTCCACATTTTCAAAGCCCTCTTGCAGGACGAGATACCCTTCCCGATCCTCTACAGTATAGGCCAGTAAAGCCCAGCTTGGATCTTCTCGCAGGTCAGGGTTCAAGTAGTCCACAAAGATCCTACACACATTGCCGTGCCGTTCCTCTTTCTGAAGTGACGGGCAGGTGTCGTTTTTCCAAGTGCTATTCTCCCAGCCATGCGGTGCTAGTGCATGAAAGAGTTTGTTGAGCATGTCATAGTTGTCATAATTCTGATGCGGTACATCTGTGATCAGATAGTTTGGAAAGTGCATCTGTGCTTCCTCTCTTGCTTCCTGTGCGTCCTGAAATAGTGCGTTAACTTTTCCCATTGTCTTTCCCCTTAGTATCCTAGGCCGTAGCCGATCATCAATAAAACGTAACCAGTGGCACATAGGCAAAGCAATGCCACAATATCTTTGATGTATTCAATCATGATTTAACCCTCGTTTCAACCTTATCTTTCACCTGCATCATCTTTAAAAATTTTCTGTCATTGTCCGACATGTAAACACCTTGCACAGCCAACACCTTCCGGCAGTCTCTTTCAGCTGGTGCAGTGTCCACAGCTGTTGATCCGTCCCGATCCAACAACAGAACATGACCATCAACATGCACCAGATAGGCGAGGGCTTCCCCTCTTTTTTTGATCCGTTGACGTATTGCCCCCACGCTGGTCTTCCCTACCTTCACACCCATTTTTGTCTTGACGCTGCGCAGAGACCACATAGAGCGGATGGCACGCTGCAGATCATTTATCGTGTGGATGTATCGTGTGGCATCATCCACCCCTAAAGCCCTTGCCACAGCGAAGCCGCAAATATTCTTGTTGGGGTCAGCCTTGTTGTTACTTGTGGCCCTCAAAATTTCTCTGATATCTTTTCTGCTGGTCATCTTGGCACCTCCTCAAACTGGCCTTTGGTATGCAAAAACAAGTGCTTACGCATTAAGGTTTCCTTTGTGTCCGTTCTGTGGATGCTACTTATCGTGAAAT
>Ga0222716_10003883_pt1 | contig 11835 bp, 15 predicted proteins | sample C33_13DmetaG_FD_165044 | JGI IMG/M metagenome (GOLD analysis project Ga0222716, IMG submission 165044) | Estuarine water microbial communities from San Francisco Bay, California, United States - C33_13D | ecosystem: Environmental > Aquatic > Marine > Unclassified | place: USA: California... | reverse complement strand
TGATCCAGTAATTTATTTTCTAAATAATCACTAAGATTACCTGCCATTAGTTATTCTCCTTATAATAATCTTCAAGTTCCAACTGAGTTGGTAACCTGAAGTTATCTAAACCTAACAGATGATCTGCTTCATCTATATCAAGTTCATAAATTCTATTCTCTCTAGTAAATCTAAAACCAGACTTTGTTACATAAGCGGACCCACTATCAAAGTAAACGAACTTTTTACCAGACTTTGCTTTTGCAACTTTTCTTTTAGGATTTTCATCACTATCAGTTTTAACAACTTTTTCTTTAGGAGCAGCCGGCTTAGATGCTTTCTTAGCAGGAGCAGGCGCTACGTGTTCTGATTTAATAACATTTTCACTCATACCAATCAATATTATCATAAAATCATTTATAAAACACCAAGGGCCGGATTTTTTGTCCGGCCCTTGGCATTCTTAAGTTGTAACTACAACAGCCCTAAGATCAGAGCGAACGCAGTTTCACGTTCTTGGCAATCACATACGAATCAGCATTCTCAATGTTCGAAGCAACTCGCATATACTGCGTGTACTGAATGGTGTCGGTCTTCGGCTGGAACTGACGGTACACCGTGATGTCACGATGCAGACCAACAATTCTGTTGTTGGGCTGAGTCAGCTCAACATAGCCGTGCGAACCAGCAGCACCAGAGTAGTCTCCGGTCACGGTCTCAGGCATCAACGGAACCTCAACCAGCGGGATACCAAACGGAGCCAGACCGGTTGCACCTGCACCACCATTGGCGCGCATAGCGCCAGTGAGGAATGCGGCATCACCGACCGTGGAACCGGGCGACGGAGCGCCAGCGGTAGCCTCAGTAGCAGAGTTCGGGTTCGAGAGGCTAAAGATAGCATCCTGAACAACGCCAGAGCCAGTGAAGAACTTCAGTTCATTACGACGCTGCAAGTACTTCGTCGGCAAGTTACGGAGAACACGATCAAACGTAGCTCTCGAAACATTGTTACCGCCCTCATCGACGGTCGTACCGCTAGCAAGAGCCAACTTCACGAAACCATCAAGAGCCTTCAACAGAGTGTTGGCCGAAGAGGTGTTACCATTGATAAGGAGATCATCCATATCATTGGCGGTCTGACGAGCCATCACCTGAGCAATATGATCCTCAAGCGACGGGCCTTCGATGTTGTCCTCAAGGGACTCAGTGCTGATCTCCCAATCCAGGCGCAGTTTAACGCTCGAAAGCGAAACCTTGCTGAAGGTAACAGCGGCATTCGAGCCAGAATCGGTAGCCTCGGTTGCCTTAGCCAGCAGGCGAGTACCCACCGACAACTTGTCGATATCCATCGACGGGGTGCGCATACGAACGACGCGCGAGTTCTGCATGAGCACAGACTGATCGATCACGAAATCAAGGAAACGATTTGCCTGCTCAGCATTGAGAAGTCCACCAGAAGCGTTACCGACAACGCTAGTGGTCACTTCGTTAGCCTTTGCTAAAATATCTTCTTGAGTAGCCATTTTTTTATAATCCTCCTAAAATCACGACTTGTAGCCAAGGGACTTAACCAGACCCTCCGGCAAGTAAATGTTTCCCCAGAACGACTTGTCAGACTTCCTCAGCTCTTCGCCTTCAGCATCATCGTCGTCTTCTGGATCTACGCTCTTCTTAATTGCACCAGCCGAAGCAAAAGCATCAACCTTCTCGGCCTGCTCAGCAACAGCATTCTCAGCCGAAGCAAGCTTCTCAGCAAGTTCAGCATTCTTTTCTTCAATTCCCTTGGTCAGGTCATCAATCTTAGCGGTAACACTGGCCTCAACCTCTTCTTTTAAAGAAGCGGCAAAATCGGTGAGCCTCTGATCGATAACACTTCCGAGGGCTTCCTTAAGGATGTCAATATCCATATCTTCCTCCAGTGTGTTATTTTCCGCTTCAACAATTTCGGTTGAAGCAATTACTTCGGTTTCATCAGACTTAGAAATTTCTTCATCTGGAACCAACCAATTGATGAATCTCTTCATCAAAGAAAGTCTACTATCTTCAGATGAATCCACAGTATTCACCCTACCATAATTATCATCATTTTGCAAATTATCAATAGTAATTTCATCAAGCATATCTGATTTAATAATTTCTTCCATCAGTTCAAGCTCCTTTATATTATCATATTCTTCACAGCTATTGCATCCACATGAACAAGTTTTTTCAAATTCAATAAGATCAGATTTCGATGTGCAATTATCTAACTGACGGACCTTTGATCTGGCCCAAACCCAACCGGGAGTGCCACCCCAAAGATTCCATGCAATGCGACCATTTGACGGATAACCATCATCGCCAGGATCAGCCCCTGTTGCTCTTAAATCAACAGCATGACGAGGAAAATACCTAGCGACTTTTCTAACAAATTCAGGGCTGACAGATCCACCGGCAGCAAGGCGGCGAGCAGAGCTCAAGCCGACACTTGTACCACCACGACCATGCTCTTTTCGCTGATCAAGGCCAACCCTTGCCATTCTCTGGACCGACTCAGGGATAGTAAGATTTATATCACCACAAGCGATTTTAAGAATATAGTCAAGATTACCGTCATCAGCCATCTTAACAATATCAATAACTGCATTTTGATTTGCAGGATTATCCACTAAACTTAACTCACCAAGTTCGTATTTTTTAATAATAGAAGCAGGTCGGCCTCTGAACATTTTCTTTGAATCAATTTCTCTTTCAAGAATTCGACCACCAATAGAGAATGAACGCAGAGTCCCATCTAACACTTTTTCCCAAGTATCTTGAGCGCCTTTGGAAATATAAGCCTCAACTTTCATTGCATTATATTCCTGGCCATCGTCGCCTTTAATTTTGACAGGCTCATACTTGATCGCCTTGCCAACGGCAATGGGGGAATGCATTTCACGAATGTTTCCCGCCCATGAACTAAATGCCTCTATTGAGGCGTTAAAATCAACGATATCACCAGATTTATCAATATTGTCAGCAGTAGCAATACCAATGACAATACGCTCTTCCCTCTTGATCATATCGATTGGAAATGTAAGATTTAATTTTTCCATAGTAAATATAAGAATACCACAAAATTTATATAATATAAACTATATGCTCATCCAAAGCAACACATCTGAGTCAGAGGGTCCAGAGGGTGAGGCTGCTTGTCCGGCTTCAAAATAAGATATATTGTCAAGATGATCTTTAAAAAAGATTTTTCCATCTCTATAATTTATGGCTAATTCACCATGAACAAGGCTATTAGCAGACGGAGTGCTATTAGCCGTTCCTGAATTTTTAATTTTTATAGTATTAGCCATAATAAACCTTTATATATCAGTATGTACCGCCATCAATTGTGACACCATCAATAGAACCGCCAGTAATAGAAACATTATTGGAATTCTGAGTAGAGATCGTTCCGAGTCCAAGATTGGTCCTGGCTGTGCCGGCATCAGTTGCACCTGTACCACCATACGCCACACCAACAGCAGTACCCTGCCAAACACCTGTAGAAATAGTGCCAAGAGAAGTGAGGCTTGAGTTAACAACTCCAGATCCAAGAGTTGTGCTATTAAGCACGCTTGTTGCGGCAATATAATATTCTTTGCCGGAAGCAATATTGAAGTGCTCAGAAGATGTCCAAGCATCGGTAGCGTCAACCCAGTTAAATGTTTTATCTGTTGTACCCTTAAGAGTAAGTCCACCACCGTCAGCGGTAGCATCGCTAGGCGAGGCAGTTGAGCCAAGTTCAATATTTTTGTCATCAACGGTCAAAGTGGTTGAATTGACAGTTGTTGTGCTACCATTAACAATAAGATCTCCAGTAACTGTTAGGCTATTGCCAATAGTTACATCGTCTGGGAGGCTGATTGTGACATCACCGGATGCCCCGCTGACTGTGACTTCGTTGGCAGTTCCTGTTAACGAAACAACACCACTGTTATTGATAGTAATTGTATCAGTAGCCCCAACCGTTGTGGTAATACCAGTACCACCAGAGAATGTTATTGTGTCACTCCCAGTAGTTATGGTTTGAGCAGTACCGGAATCAGCAGTGATATCAAAAGTGCCAGCTACACCAGATACAGCGGTATCAACATAGGCCGTTGTAGCAACAGAAGTAGAGTTATCACCGGAACTTTTTGTAGTGGCAGTAGCAGAAGATCCAAGAGAAACTGTCCCAGAAAAAGTTTTATTACCAGTTATAGTCTGAGTGCTGGTCAACGTAGCGAATGCGCCAGTACCACCAATAGTAATTACAGTATTGGCATCACCATTTACATCAGTTCCAGTACCATAATAAAGAATATTATCTACTTCATTAAATGCAAGTTCTGCATTTTTAAGACTTGACGGAGCACCAGCATCACCGGTAGCCCTTCTTTTAATACGAATTGTATTAGACATTAAAAGTTACCTCCATTAAATAGCGCTCCAGTTGTTGGATGCACATGATCAGCTCTCGCTGCAAAGAGACTTACACCGGCAGAACCAACATTAGCCAGTTCTTGTGGAATATCATCACTTAAGTTTACATAAGTTGGCATGCTAATAGTTGCAGGTGTAGCAACAAGAATGCTTGATGCAGAATTTGAAACATTTAAAACAGTAGATTCACCAGAAGCAACGCTTATAATAGTAGAATCACCGCTAGTCACCCTAACAGTAGTCACTTCACCACTCATCTTGTTATATCTCCAGTAATAGTTGCATTGCCAGTCATAAGAGTTAAAACATTACTACCATTAGTTTCTTGAAGATCGTATTTATAAACGCCAGACTGTAGTTCACTAGTTTGAGCACTTGTCAAACTAATTTGTAAAACACCATTAGCAGCATCAGTGATAGTCGAAGTAAATGAAATAACCGAATCCGAGGCTCCAGAGCTTCTTTTTATCTGCGCAACATAAGTTCTATCCGAAATGTCAATAGCAGTATTAGAAGAATCTCTAATAGAGATCTCATGCGTGTAAGTATCACCTTTGTATATTGAAATGTTTCTAGTAGCAGCCATAAATCCTCTAATAAGATTTTATCAGAAATTATGCTACAGCATAAACTGCAACTGTTGAACTACCTGTAATAACTTCAATCTTAGTGTAGTCACCTGGGACACAAACATAGTTATGAACGTGACCCTGCGAATCGGGAATCCACACAGAATGAGGACCACCATTAAGTTTTACCTCAACCCAATGGTTCGTATCAACATTTGCGATATAAACAGCACTTGTATGACCAGGCAATTGGATTTCACCATCACCATCCGTCAAAGCGCCATTGCTATAAACAATACCCATACTCATTATTAAACCTCCGTATTACGGCCAGCATCTTGTTCCTGACCTCTTTCAGCTCTATCACCTGTAGCATTAGCATCGCTAGCGCCAGCAGGCGTATCAGATCTCGCCTTAGGCGGAGCCGATGATTGATTATTACTATTCATCGGTGGAGCGCCTGGGCCTTCTTTCTTAATCTTGGTGGGGAAAGGAAGAACAACATCGCCATCCTCTCTTTCCGGCAAACCAAGTTCACCTCTAACCTCGTTTGGACTAACAACCTCAGTTCGCAGATATCTATCATAGATACGAGACTGGATGTCCTCATCAACAAGATCAATTCTCTTGAATCTCATATATACAAGATCAGTAAACTCTTGAATAATTTTATTCATTTTCTTTTCAATAACAGCCTGATCTGGGCCAATAACCTGAGTCTTGAATGTCTTATCGGCATCTCTAGAGACCGCTAAGTTGGCGTTATCATACACGCCAACCTTAGGGGCAGGAACTCGGTTAGCAACCAATATCTCATCTCGGTTAGACTTTCTATATTTATCAAAAGAAGCATCTTGAACATTAGCTTCTAATTTTTCAAACTTGATGTCGGCATCTGAACCGATGGAAGAGGGAATAGGGATAACAAGAGTCCCGTGATTCCTGCCCTTCACTTCATTTCTAAAATAATTAACAAGTTCCTGCTTAGACTTAGCGCTAAGTTTTGCACCCTTCAAGATAATTGCATATCTAGGAATTGCTTTATTTTCAAAATAGTCAATGTTGTACTCTTTAGCATATTTATCGCCAACAATTGCTGCGGCCGCAGAAACAGCAGCAGGAATACCGTAATATGTGTTATTAGGTGAGTAGGTTTTAAAATGAATTAGTTCATTAGGATTAGAATCTGCATTGATCGGATCTGGGGTTTCATCATCTTGGAAGTTTCTGAAGAAGACAGCCTGAATTTTGTTACTCTTTGCAATCTGAACATAACCATCCCTCTTTCTACGAACTCTAACCAAAGTTGCTGGGACATGGCCAATATATCCAATCTTTCCAGAATTGGTTCTACCTATCTCAAGATAACCATTACCGACCGTCATAACATCAAGCCAGACACGAATCATGGTCTCAAGGAAGGTTTCCTCATCATTCAAATTTTCAAAAATCTCATCAAGTTTTTCTTTTTCATTCTGAATATTTTTTCTTACACGACTTAAACGATCAGGATTACTAGCGGCTTTTTCTAGCATTCTTCTAGATTTAGTTGTTTCAATGAACTCATAGCCAAGACCAACAGTATTCATAACTCTGGCATTCACCGACGAGTTATGGATTGCACTCTGATCATACAAATTGGCCAAAGTATCTTGATCGTAAGGAGGTGTGACAACATCATAAAGAGAATAACCATCAACTTCTTCTGGATCGACGTACTTTGTACCAACAGCATCGGGTTCACCAGTTAACTTTTTCTGAAGACTGTAGAATCTTCTCTTCATTTTATTTGAAAGACTTGCAGTCTTTACTTTCTTAAATGGATCATTATTTTCTATTTTTGATAGAATCTGAAAGTAAGTAAGCTCGTCAATTTCAATGCCGTCTTCTACTTCTTCAATATGACTTGTTCCCATTATTTCATACCTCTCACAGCGGCTTCAATAGCATCTTCATAAGGATCTGGTGTGTATCCATCGGCAAGTCTCGCTTTTTGATCATCCAACTCAGACTCAGTTACTTTTCTTGCACCATGAACCCAGGCAACACGGCCTTCAGTGGATCCAGTCCAGTATTTAGCGGCTTCAGCAACACGCTTTTCAATAGCCTCATCGCCTACAAAGCCTTCAGCCGATAGATATCCATCGCCATCAGAAAGAGGATCACCATCAGGCATTATCCAAATACAGACACCAAAGGCGCGCTCAGGAACCCAAAGCTGCTTATTGACCACAAAATCGTTGCTCATTCAAAATATAATACACTAGATTGAATAAAAAAGCACCATAAATGACAAAAAGTGTACCATCAAGGTACACTTTTCGCCAATCGCACTGTTGATTGTATTACTTGATAGGACAAGCCCCGCCTTCACATTCAAGACTTTCAATAGAAAGACTATTTGAATTATCAATAAAACTATTTACGTCTTTAATTTTATTCTTTTTCTTATTGTACTCTTCTTTTGTAATTTCTTCATATGGAGCAAGAGCAAAGCCATGCTCGCTGTGGAGCAAGAAAGAGACAGACTTGATTTTATTGGAGTAGTTTTTACTTAACCATTGACGAATATCAGGTAGTTCTTCTTTTCTGTAATATACCGTTACACTAACATTATTATCTGCCCACTCGGACTGAGCTTTTACAACCCACTCCATTTGCTGAATTGCCGTAAGATCCTTGGCAAGCGTTGCATGCTCTGGTGTCTCACAAGGAAACTCAACAACACACATCATATGATTTTCCTTGCCATCAAGACCAACATCATAAACAACATTATATCCTTTATCACGGCAATACTGAACTAGAGGATCATTACTGCCCATTCTTACCCGTCGAATGTAGTACTGAGCATACGCAGGATGAATGCCAGGTGTAACACCTGCCAAAAGACTCAGCGTTCCACTAGGCTTTACAGTTGTAAGCTTGATAGAAGGATTAATCCCAGACTGACTGGACCATTCCTTGTCAAACTCCTTAAGCGCTACATAGGCATCAGAAACCCAAGACAACTGCTCATCTGTTGCCTGAAGCCAGCCTGTCACCCCCTGCCCCAGGCGACGATTCCTAGCAATGACATCACGGCTCTTTTTGTACGGATACCAAAGAGTAGTAATTGCCTTCTGCGTCTTGTACAGCAACTTACTTATGTCAACCAGTTCTTCTTTGGAGGAAATATTCGGCAAGAAAATCTCAGCAAGATTACATGGTTCTCCATCTTCAAGACCAATCTCTCCACACGGATTAGTTCCGATCACCTTGCTGTCGTTTACCTTTTCACCAAGACGACCATTCTTTCTAATTAACTTTCTGTTAATCAAACCATACGGCTCGCCGGAACCGTCATATCCCTTCCAGAACTCATCAATCATTTCGTCATAAGAATCAGCAAAGATAGAGTTATTAGAGTTAGCTCTCCAACCAGGAATGTCACCACGACCCCAATTCTTCGCTCTTAAAAATAAAATATCATCTGGATCACCAATAGCAATCTGTGCTGATCTTCGAGCAGAGCCGGCTACAACGATCTTTCCGATGATATTTGCAATATCCAGTGCATCGACAGATCGAATATCTTTCCCAACACGCTTGTCAAGGATATTACAGATATCATTAATGCCTTCAATTAAAACTTCCGGCCCAGATGCAGTACCGCCAAATGTCTTCAGTGGAGCGCCAAACCCTCTAATCAAGACAGTGCTGTAAGAGAAAGATTCACCCGTATCAAAATAACTTGCTAGAACCTTGCCAAGAAGCGCAGACCAGCCCTGGCGAGAGTCAGGAACAATAAAGTCTGCATCATTTGTTCTCTCATGCCTAATAAAATCAACTTTTTTAATCTTAGGCATCTTGTAGACAATAGATCTTTCAACCGAAAAACCTACACCACCACCAACCATCAAGTGGTCCATGAGAAACTGAAAGTCCTCAACCGATGATACGGTTGTCATCCAGCAGTTAACAAGTGAAACACCACTCATTTTTTCAACAAGCGGCGTTCCCAACTGCCAAAGTGATCTACCAGCAAATATTCCTTTCAGATTGAAAATATAATCAAAAAGTCTCTTTGCTTCATCTTCTGTATAGCCAGCGCCGATAGCCTGCGCTCCGTTAATGCACCGACCAATAGTCTCATGCCAGAACTCTTTTCTTCCAAGTTCTTCAATATCTCTAGCATATGTTCTTTTGTAAACAATCTCACCCAGGCCGTTAAAACCCCAGGGTGCTTTTTTGTCAGCATACGAATTAATAAATTCGTCAGATAAAATATTCATTCTTCCTCCTAAAAAACCGGTAAATTCAATCGTATCAACTAGATTGTTTCTGATAAACAAACAATGCTAAGGTCAATTAAAAATTTTTTTCGAACTCATCAAGTCGTTCGATCATCTTATCAGCAATCCGGCTCCAAGAGAATTCAGAATGGATTATTCTTGCGGATTTTAAAGTGTATTTCTTAAAGTCGTCATACTCATTGACAACATGCTCCATAAGATCAATTAACTGATCATAGTCTGGGATCGCCCAGTCGCCAACGTCACATGCATACAGATGCTCATGAAAATCAGACTTACCCCATGTTGCATCTAAAGGAATTGACATTTCCGCAAAATCAGCGCAACCCGTCAAATTTGTACAGATTGTTGGTAAACCTGTTGCAATAGCTTCAAATGGTATTAAACCAAAACCTTCACCGCTAGTTGGATAAACTAAACAATGACATTTATGATATAAACGCACAAGTTGGTCAATAGAAAAATAATCTGGGATCCCGACTATTTGAGGATGGTGGTGCGCAGGAAGTATTCTGCCGTCAAGATAAACATCTGCATAACAGAACTTATTGTACTTTAATATAAGCTGATAATCTTCGTTACCTTCATATAAATCAAGAAATGCATCAACAACCATTTGAGCATTCTTACGCTTTGATTCACCACCTACATGTAGAAAATTAAATTTTCCAGTAAGTTCACGCTCATAGATTTCAAACTCATCGGAGATACCATGAGGTATAACATGAACATTTGGATGAATATTATTTTTTATGTAAACATCTTTAACAAACTTAGATGTAGCCCAAATCTCTGAGCACCTAGACATATTGAACTTCCAATTGTCTGGGACAATAGTAGATTCCCAGGGAGTATAGCCAATATTATATTTGTTATTCAACTGATAATAATGTGGTGGGCAAAAGTTAACATGAAAAGGTATTTCATCACGATTATAAAAAACACCAACACCCTTTTCTTGAAGGGCCAGAATAGAGTTAACAGCAGCATTCTGATAGCCCTGGCTAAACCAGTGTTCGCCGCTTAGATCAACATTGTTGAGACTAAACCAACTAATTTTCTTCATGAGTGCTGCCTATATTCTCCTTTTCGATGTCCAAACATTGTACACCTTTTGAAATGAATATCTGCGCATCATCTTTACTGATTTCACAAGTAATCGGAGTATTTCGATATGCGCATCGTGTAGCAGCAATATATACATCTCCAACCTTCATGATAGAAATCAGATCGGAGTCCATAATTGCGAATAAACCGCAATCGTCAGATTCGGCAAAGCCAATAATCTCCATATGCTAAGTATACTACGCTTTCTATGCAAAGCATACTTAGGTATGCTTATACACCTTGATGTGTATTTGTTCAACTTCGCGTGCTACGCGTACTGAGCGTACCACTTCTGAAAACCGAATGATGCGAAAAATAGAAATTTTTTTGAATTTTTTCTGATCAGATCTGTGATAACATAGCAGGTCATGATTGAATTTAACAAGAAAGTTCTCAATGCTGGTGAGGTTAACCTTATTGATTTTATTGGCGATGATCTTAGCATTGTAAATGCCGCAAGAGTTTCATTCGCCTCCCAGGAAAATGAAATTACTGATAAATCTATAGGATTAATTAATTATCTTATCAAAAATAAACATGCTACTCCGTTTGAACACGTAGTGTTCAAGTTTCATGTTAAGTGTCCTATCTTTGTTGCCAGAGAGTGGTTTAGGCATAGATGGTCATCATTTAATGAAATGAGTATGAGATACTATGTTCCAGAAAAAATAGACTACTTCTATCCAGACAAGGAAGATGTGAGAACCCAGGTTGGGAAGCCAGGAGCTTACAGCTTTGAGCCAATGAAATTTCCAGAGGCCGCCCACTCAGAACTGACTCGTCAGTTTGAAATTGTTTATTCTACAGCCGAGAAAGCATACCGTCACTTGCTCAACATTGGTATTGCAAAAGAACTCGCCAGATCTGTACTTCCTGTCGGACAGTATACGGAATTTATTTGGACAGTAAATGCAAGAAGTTTGATGAACTTCCTGTCTCTTCGCAATGATGAGAATGCACAGTTAGAAATAGCAAAATTTGCCTTCGAGATAGAAGAAATGTTTGCTAGCATTCTCCCAAGCACCCATAAATCTTGGGTTGAGAACGGAAGAGAGTCCATATGACAAAAAGCGCTATTATTATCTCTTATATTCTAATTGTAATATTATTTGCTGTATTATTTAAATACGGGATTAATATTTCTTTTGGAGTCGATACAGGTTTTGTAGGCCCAATATTTATATGGCATTCAATTCTTCTAGTTTCAGCTATGCTGAGGGGGCCAAGCAAAAAATGAGAATAGTTCCATTTGATGATAAAATTGATTTAGAGGATCTAGATACACTCTACATAATTGTAAAATCAGTGCCATTTGAAAAAGGCTATGTCCCCGCAACTGTAGTGGTATCACCTGACAACGACCACCTTTTATCATTAGATGAGCTTAACTCATTGATGGACGGCTTAGAAATTGCTCAGGAGAGGATTAGTGAAGTTATTAATTA
>Ga0222716_10003881_pt1 | contig 11840 bp, 3 predicted proteins | sample C33_13DmetaG_FD_165044 | JGI IMG/M metagenome (GOLD analysis project Ga0222716, IMG submission 165044) | Estuarine water microbial communities from San Francisco Bay, California, United States - C33_13D | ecosystem: Environmental > Aquatic > Marine > Unclassified | place: USA: California... | reverse complement strand
TTATCATGGCGACTTTGGACCCCTTTCATGCACGACGTCCGCTTGAAGTAGGCGGCGATTATTTTGCACTTGATGCGCTTGATAGCAATGGACTTTCAACAAGCCACCTGCCCTATTCAATTCGTATTCTTCTCGAAGGGGCGTTACGAGCCCATGATGGCTTTCTCATCACGGAAGACGACATTCGTCGCATCGCTGCGTGGTCTCCCCAAGGCGAGCGTGGAGAAATTCCCTTCCGCCCCTCACGGGTGATTCTTCAAGATTTCACGGGCGTTCCAGCCGTTGTTGATTTGGCTGCTCTGCGAGACGCCATGGTGGAAATGGGCGGAGACCCCGAAAAGGTCAACCCACAAGTCCCCGTCGACCTCGTCATCGATCATTCCGTCCAAGTGGACGTATCAGGTGCTCACGCCAATGCGCTTGACCTCAATCTTGACATTGAATATCACCGTAATATGGAACGTTATACCTTCTTGAAATGGGGTCAGCAATCACTGGCCAACTTCCAAGCAGTGCCCCCTTCACGCGGTATTGTTCACCAAGTCAATCTCGAATTCTTGGCCAGTGTTGCTCGCCAGGAAGACGGCATCTGGTTGGCAGATACCCTCGTGGGAACCGACTCTCACACGACCATGGTCAATGGATTGGGCGTCCTGGGTTGGGGTGTAGGTGGCATTGAAGCTGAGGCAGTGATGTTGGGCCAACCGATCTACATGCTCGCTCCTGACGTCGTTGGTGTACGTTTGACGGGTCAACTCCAATCCGGCGTCACGGCTACGGACATGACGCTGCGAATCGTTGAGATGCTCCGAGAGCACGGTGTTGTTGGCAAATTCGTTGAATTTTTCGGAGCCGGTATGAAAGCACTCTCGCTCGCTGACCGCGCAACCATCGCCAACATGGCTCCTGAATACGGTGCAACTTGCGGCTTTTTCCCCGTAGACCAACGCACGCTGGACTATCTTCGATTGACCGGCCGTGAGGAGGCTGCTATTGCCGGGGTTGAAACCTACGCGAAGGCCCAAGGCTTCTGGTACGAGGAAGGTGCTCAAGAAAAAGCCTATACGGCCGTGCTTGAACTCAACCTCGACGATGTTTTGCCCGCTCTCGCAGGACCAAAGCGCCCTCAAGATCGCGTGGACCTGCATGAAATGAAAGAACACTTTGTAACCAGCCTCACCCATGAACTCGGACACCACGGGCACGGTCTTGCTCAAAGCGACCTCTCCAACGGTGCCATCGTGGACCTTGACGGTGAACGCTTCGACCTGAATCACGGTGACGTCGTCATCGCTGCCATCACCTCCTGCACGAATACCTCGAACCCCGGCGTCATGCTCGCCGCTGGTTTGCTCGCTCGCAAGGCACGACAGCGTGGCCTAAGCGTCAAACCGTGGGTCAAGACCTCCCTTGCCCCCGGTAGCCGTGTTGTTACGGAATATTACGAAGCCACTGGTCTGCAGGATGACCTCAACGCCATGGGGTTCCACGTCGTAGGGTACGGATGCACAACGTGCATTGGTAATTCTGGCCCCTTGGACAAGCCCATCGAGGCCGCCATCGATGAAGCGAACCTTATCGTGGGCTCCGTCATTTCTGGAAACCGAAATTTCGAGGGCCGAGTACACGGGAAGGTCAAAGCCTCCTATCTTGCAAGTCCACCTTTGGTGGTCGCCTACGCAATTGCAGGCAGTCTTGAAATCGATTTGGCAACCGAACCCATGGGTTACGATACCGAGGGCAATCCAGTGATGCTTTCCGAGCTCTGGCCAAGCGATGAAGAATTGCAAGAAGCGATGAATGTCATCACGCCAGATATGTTCCGTCAGCGATACGCAGACGCCATGAACGAGCCTCGTTGGAACAGCATACCAGCTGAATCATCCCCCCTCTACCCTTGGGCTGCCGAATCAACCTACATCCGTCTTCCAACCTTCTTCAGCGGCCTTTCACCAACGGCCGACCCCATACAACCGATCCACGACGCCAAAGTTCTGCTCAAGTTGGGAGATTCCATCACCACCGACCACATCTCTCCTGCTGGCTCCTTCCCTGCAGACGGGCCTGCAGGCCGTTGGTTGACAGAGCGCGGCGTTCAACATGGCGATTTCAATTCCTTTGGCAGCCGCCGAGGCAATCACGAAATCATGATGCGAGGTACCTTTGCGAACGTCCGTATCCGCAACCAGATGGCGCCTGAAACAGAAGGAGGCTACGCCCTGAATCACGAAAACGGTGAAGTGATGTCCGTGTTCGATGCCGCAGGTATTGAAGCCCCGAAGGTCGTTCTCGCAGGCAGCCAATACGGTACGGGGTCGTCCCGGGATTGGGCTGCAAAGGGCACCTATCTTTTGGGCGTCAAAGCGGTCCTTGCGACCTCCTTTGAACGAATTCACCGTTCAAACTTAGTTGGCATGGGCGTGTTGCCGTTGACCTTCAAAGAAGGCGAAAGCCACGAAACGCTCGGACTGACAGGTCACGAATCCTTCTCAATTCCCGTCGATAACGACGTCGAACCACTGCAATGGTTGACCGTGGAAGCGAAAGCCTTGGATGGAAGCATTTTGACCTTTGAAGCACAAGTACGCCTGGACACACCTGTTGAAGTTGAATACTATCGCAACGGTGGTATTTTGCACACAGTTCTTCGTCAACTCGCTCAAGAAGAATGACGAATCCATTACCTTGATAGGCAGGAAGAAGGAGGAAGGAAACCGATGACTCGACTTCGCGGCAATGTCCGATACCGCTTTCGCTCGGATGACCACGACGTGGATATTTCCATTGAGGGAGACGTTGATTGGGTTGAGAAATACGTCGAGGAACTCGGCCTTCAGGGTGTAGGGTGGACAATGCCAATTGGCACTCAAGTCAAAGCATCCAATCTCTCAAAGGTCAGTCAGGGGCGGAAAAAAGCAGGCATAGATATCGAAATGGAGGATGCTCCAGAGAGCACAAAACCCGCAGACATGGGTCCAGAGCCAGACCCAAGCCGCATCCCAATTGTCAGGCGGCCTATTGGCGAATTGGATTTGAAAGCGAGGTTGAATGCTGCCGGTCTTGAGCCGGCTGAAAAACCAGACATGATCGACTTGATGGACATTCTCGATGACATGGATCCTCCTCAGCCCGTTCAAGGGGCAACGAGCGTTGATCCAATGGCAGAAGCATGGTTGAGGGAATTGTTGCAACTTGTGGTGCGTGACCATGGCCTCACGGGGCTTCGAACCGAAGATATCGAAGAAATAGCCAGTAAAAAATTGGGCAATCGCGAGGGCACGACGCTCGAAGTGTGGCTTGAATCTCTTTTCTCAGCGGGCAAATTGGTGAAAATTCACGGTGGAGACGCAATCGGTTGGGGTCCCTCTCCGAAATGGTTGTCTGGGCGATTCTAACTCCTTGCGTAGATGTAAAATTCTACGAGTAGAATTGACCACAAATGGCGGTTAGCGCTCCACCTCTCAACGAACTTCACTACAAAGGCATTATATCCCAACAGAACTTGGACGAAGCAAGTGATGTCAATGAAATCTCAAACCGACCTCTCTAGAGCCCGAATCCGCAGTATTTTCCTCACCACGATAATGCTGCTCAGCACAACAGTTGCCTTGGCCGCTACCTCAAGCGCGTCGGTTGCCCGAACCTACACCACGAACCGTGACCCATCCGACATTGCCATCGGCGATTTCAACTGTGATGGCCACAATGATTTGGCAGTGGCGACAGATGGAACCCACTCGATGAGTATCTTGTGGAACGATGGAAACGGAGATTTCAGCGAACGCCAAGACATCTGGGTTGCTGGCAATCAAAGCCGTAACGCAGACTGGGATGAATTCGCCAATGTCGAATTTGTTGAAGTCGGTGAATTCACTGGTGACACCGCTCCCGACATCGTCATCTATCAGAAAAACAATCCTTTCAAGACTGACGATTCAGGTGCCCCAGCCGGTGAACCAGGTAACATCACCATCATTGAAAACGCTGGTTGCAACAACAAGGAGTTTTCAATCGGTGAGCGTTTTACTCACTTTTGGGTTTGGGACATTGCAGTCGGTGACGCTGACCAAGACGGAAACGACGACATTTACGTTGTTGACCTCCTTGCTGACATCACCACGCAACGAGTCGTGACCTACCGTAGCCCAATCACCTCAACTACCAGCGGTTTGGTAACGAATCTTGGTTCATCACAAGCGAATACCTATCGTTCCATTGAGGTTGGCGACTTTGGTGAATCACAAACTGGAATACAAGGTTCATGTACGGATGATGACATTTTCCTTCTTCGTAGTGAGGGCCTTGACTACTCTACGGGCCAAACCACCAATCCGGGTAATGATGACAACATCACCATCATTGAATTTAATTGTTTAACTCAGAATTACCCCGTGTCCTATTCCTATGGTACTAACCAAGCAAATACCGCCATCATCAACATGAATGCAATCTCTACTGAAGATTTCTCAATCGCCGACATTGGCGGTAGCGGTTACATCGACACAATCGCAATCATGGATGGCGGTGTCGAGAACATTACCTTCAAAGAAGCCACGGCCCAGGGGACGTTTGGAAATTCCCAATATGCATATTTCGGACCTTACATTTCGTGGACCATTGCTGTTTCAGATCTCAATGGTGATGGCGAACCTGACTTCGTGAACCCCACCATCGCTTACCAGCAAAACACCACCGACTCTTCTGGTGGCAGTACATCCAACTTCTGGTTGAACTACCCAACCACCGTGCAAGTCACGCTTTCTGACGGAAATGGCGGTCACGTTAGTCCGCTTTCGTACGAGGCAGGGCGACGACCATCGGCTGTAGCCATCGGTCAGCTCCAAGGAACTTCAACTTCCGCTCCAGACCTCGTTGTAGGCCACACCAACTACGCTTTCGGTGGCTGGCGAGACAACTTCGGCTGGGAGGGTCAATACGATACATTGACCATCGTTGAGATGGACAACAAAGACTTGGCCGTTACCGACCTTGACATTTCACCGACCGACCGTTTCTTCGGGGTTGTCGGAGAAGGGTCACGTACCATCAACGTCACCGTCACAAACACTGGAATGGACACGTTGAACGGACAAACGGCAGATTTGGATGTTGAACTCAAGATCGTTGACGAAGCGAACTCGACCAACAACACCGTCTACTCCAACGACTGGGACAGTCCAGAAGTCAAGACTGGCTGCGGCTCAGGATGTTCCTGGTCCTATGAAGAGTACGTCGACGGTGCCACCAATTGGCACCTTGAAGTCAACCACTCAACAGGTGCAACAGGTGGCGGTAATAACGACGCTAACGTGTCTGCGAACTACCTCAACCCAACCGACTTCATGTGGGCTGGAACCATGAAAACCAACGCTTCTGGCGATACATGGAGCGGCTACGGAAAGAACTGGGACGACGCCATGGTCCTCAATGATGTGGACCTTAGCGGAGCAGACCGTGCTTTCATGAGCGTGGAATTGTTCCGTCATCTCGGATTGGGCGCTCTTGGAAGTTCTGACGGTACAGGCTTCATCGTCGGTGACGTTTGGGATGATCTCGCCATCGTTGAAGTTGGAAGCGATGAGTCAGGGTGGAACCTTATCGGTTGCCCACAACTCGCTGCAATTGAAGGGGCTTGTGCTTCTGGTGCTTCGATGTGGGGCGGCTTTGACAACGATCGAATGTTCAAGATGAACGCATGGGGTGCAGCCCCAGAGAACATCGTTTACTACGGCCTCTACAGCCCAGGCACCTACTACGGATGGGACAACTTTACCGAAGACGACCTCGGTGTCTTTGACCTCTCTCCGTGGGCTGACGAAACTGTTGACGTCCGATTCCGCTTCCGAACAGGATTCGAGGGTTCAACCGCTAATAACAACGAAAGCCGATGGAGTGGACGAGACGGTTTCGCCGTTGACAATCTCTCCATTTGGAAGCAGAACACTGCCTTCATGCCCAACCCACAGGTTCAATCGACCACCATTGGTCCGTTGAGCAACCTACAACCTGGACAGGAATACACCACTTCGATTCAAGCGAACCTCCTCAACGACACAACCTACCGAATCTCTGCTACATTGTCCAGCAACACATGGGATGAGCAACCGATTAACGATGACGCAATTGGCTATGTCACGCCGTTTAATCTCTACGACCCTACCGTCGAGTCCATTGATTTCTTCAAGCCCGGTGGACTGTACGCAGAAGGTATCTTTGACATCGGTGTGACCACCAACAACTACGGAAACACCCCCGTCGACTTCGGAATTGAGGCAACGGTTTACTCCGCAACACCCTCCGACGTGTACTGTGGTACTCCCTCTGCAGTTTGTGAAGAATCCTTTGAAGGAGGTAGCCAAGGCTACCGTTACTCCGAAAAGACCGACGGATTGCAACCGAAAGGGGCCATCTACAACGAGAACAGTTGTTCGACCAAGATTTTCAACAACAACGCCTACTGGTTCGGCCACCCCTGTGACACATCAACCAACGGCTACGACGATGCTTGGGCCAATGAAACACTGGTCATTCCAGACATCGACTTGACCTCAATGGCAGGCGATTTCGTTTCACTCAACTTTGAGTATTATGCTGATACCTTCTATACCACCGATCAGGATGGAGATATCGACCCGAGTGACTATGCGGTTATGACCTTGGATTGGCTCAAAGACGGAGCCAATTATACCGGATTGGTCTACGCTCAATGGAACGATTACAACGAGGATGGAACCTGTCAAAATGACGATGACGGTAACGGTATCGTCAACGCAACAGAATCCATTGACCAAACAGAATTGGACTTCATTGGCGATGCTTCCAATGCAGAAGGGACAAGCAACTACAACGTCTTCTTCAACACCGACGATCTTGTCAAGACCACCAGCATTGACTTGACACACTTGTACATTCAGAACCGTTCTTCATCGGATTCAAGTCAGTGGCGAACCGAGTGTATGTCACTTCAAGGCTCTACTGTGGACGTCAACTTTGAATTCCAATCTGATGATGATGGTCGAAATGGAATCAATGACGGATTCAAGGGTGTTGGATTTAACAACATCTCCCTCCAAGAATACACCTTCATTCAAGATGCCACCTACACCGACTCGCGCACCAACGTGGATGCAGAGGAGGCATCTACGAGTGTCATTGCAAGCCACGAATTCGTATCAGGTGTCTATCGTCTTGACATCAAGACTGTCTTTGACAACACCACGATGGGCAAGCCTTGGTATGACGACAACGAGATTTCTACGGCGAACAACATCGAGCGTGTGATTTTCAACGTAGAGTCTGTTGACATCTCCATTGGTAAGCCCGACACACTTGCTTGCCACAGTGATCAAACCTTGCCTTGTGTCCTACCTATTGATGGTGCTTTGACCCATTCATGGGAGTTCCAGGCTACCAACGGTGTCCTCGCAGGAGACTACCTCTTCTACATGGAAGTCACTGACATGGCAGACGGCAGCCAAGCTCACATCGTGAGTTCAGGACCAGCCGTCACCTTGGAAAACCAAGAAAAGACCGATGTCACCTTTACGCCATGGAACGGATGGCAAGACGGCCACACCTACAACATCAGTTTCTACGGTGAACTTGCTGACGGTAGCGAAACTGGTAACGTACGGTACTTCCACGCCACCTTCGCCAACCAAGTCGACATTGCCATTCTTTCCGACACATCGTCGCGCACAACGGCTATCAAGCAAGATTTGGCTATTCTCAACATGAGCTATACCCAATTTGAAATCAACGATTGGAGCACCTACTTTGATGCAGGTTGGTTCACCCACTACGACAAGATCATCCTGCCTTGGCAAGATGTCTTGGTTGCAAAGGATACCCAATTCGGTGGCGATGGATATTACCAATACATCGGAGAGCCCGCACGTCGTACCGTTCTTGAGAACTTCATGTCTGCTGGTGGAACAGTCCAAGCTCACTTGGGTCCGTTAGGAAGTCAGATTTACGGTCTCGACCAAGGTCTTGCAGGCCGTCTTCCATTCGGCCTTGACGTTCAAAGCCGTGACACTGCAGAAACACAGGTCACCTACTCCACCATGGACCTTGCTGACCCTTACCACCCAGTCATGGAGAACATTGACGTCAACGCTTTCCAAGGATTTGACGCTAACTCAGGTGTTGCACAAGCCGTGCTCAACACCAAGTCTGTGAGCACCACTAACGTGCCAGGCACATGTGATGGCTACATGGAAGAGGGCGGTTACTTCCAGCGATTGATTCGTTCCACTGAAGACATCCAAGACACCGTACTCGGCGTTTGCAGTTATTTCTCCGGTGGCCTCATCGTGTCAACCATTGACGTAGCAACCCACTCCGAGCGTGCTGACAGCTCCACCTTCCCAATGCTGGGCAATCTCCTTTCCTACCAAGTCACACCCTATCCTAACGGATTTGGTACACTGGGCAACGGTCTTGATTTGACCATCAACGGCGATGTCCCAGGCATCGACCCAAGCACAGGAAAGTATGCATTGCGCTACATGAAGAGTGATGCTACGCTGAACTTTGGCTTCACAACCGATACCACGGAGACCATGATCACCGATTGGGTCATCGACGGCCCAACCAACTGGGACGGCAGCACCTTGGCTTCAGGCGTGCTTGGAGAAAGCAGCGACGCTTCACCTTCCATGACCTTCTGTAAGGCTGACCTTGCTTCTCAAACAGGCTGCGCACAAGGCGAGCAGTGGCACATCACTCTGATGCTCCATGACGCTCATGGTCACGCACGAACCATCGACGTCACCGTCGAGACCAACGACGTTTATGCTGACGAGTTCCGACCCGAAGCAGATGCTGTGGTTGACATTCGAACCGAATACCAAGACAATGTTGAGTTCATTGGAACCAAGACGGTGTCCAACAAGGAATGGGACATCCATCGCATCATCCTCGAAGGTGAAGGCGATGATGCAGAACTTGTGATTCACTTTGATGCCAGCAACTCTTCTGACGCAGATTCATTGGAAGGCAACGGCATTGAAAGTTATGAGTGGAAGGTTCTCTTTGATGCGCCATACGGCGATGATTCGTTCGACCTCGACGGTCACACCTTCACGCAAACTGCCGCAAGTAATGGTCAATGGTCCTACAAGTTCAAGAACCAGACAGTGGATTCAACCGGTACTACTGAAAATCAAATTCGTATCGAACTTATCGTCTATGACAGTGCAGGTAAGTTCTCAGAAAAGCACCGAATGTATTTCGTTGTTGTACCCGAGGGCTTTGGTGACGAAGAACCAGCGATTCAATGGGACAACGTCCAATTGAACAATTCCAAATTTGAAGACGATACTTTGACGATTTCTGGAACTGTTCTCTCGGGTGCTGAAACCAGTGAAGTTTACGTCGAAGCAGCATTCTTCGAAGATGATTTCACGGCTTCCTCGATCATGAAGTACAACATGAGCGAATTGGGTCTTTGGGGCAAGAGTAACGCTATGGGCGACAACGACCGCTTTGAGATTACACTCAACGTTGACAGCCTCTACACCAACGTTTCGAAGTCACAACGTGTCTTCATCAAGTACTACGAAGGCGATTACCCGAACGAGCGCTGGGTCACCATCAAGTGGATTGAAATCAATCTCCCTGCTTGTCCAGGAATTGAAATTGACCCTCAAGCAGAAGCAGCAGGTGGAGAATTTATCCTCGATGCCAACGGCGATTGTCAATGGAGTGGTGCTTGGTCCTTCGACCCAACGACCGGTTTGTGGACTGATAACTCCAACCCAACCGATGACACACAAGGCGATGCTGGTGGTCTCGACTCAACGTTGATCATCGTTATCATCGCCATTATCGGTCTGATTGTTGGCGCTACCCTCATGTTCATGCGTAATGGATCGCAAAAGGACGATGCTTTCGGTATGGAGAATGCCTTTGGAGCTGACGCTTTGGACCCGACAGAACAATACGTCCAACAATTGATCGCTCAAGGATATCCTGAGGAAACTGCGAGGGCCTTTGCTCAGCAATATGTCGGTGGTGCAGCCGCTCAACCAGCAGCAGCCGCTGAACCAGTTGCTGCTCAACCAGCCGCCGCTGCCTTTGACCAAGCGATTTACGAGCAATACTACCAGCAATTTGTTGGTCAGGGTTACGATGCTGCTACCGCAGCAGCCTATGCGCAACAGTATGCAATACAGTATGCGCAGTCCCAGCAGTAGACTTCGTAGGCCGTAACGGACCACGTTGGTGCCAGTGTCATCGCGATGAGCTCGCGCTGGACCAGTCCAACCGTTGCGCCTTTGCAGGTGTCAGTTCTTCCGCATAGGTTACTCGATGTTCGGATAGTCAAGACCACGCATGCCCGTGTTCGCTCCCCCAAAACGCAAGATGGCTCAAGGAAACGAGGCATGCGTATCGCAAGATGTGATCACATCATCAGAGAAGTTGAGATTGCAGGACTTGCATAGAGACAACTTGCAGTGATGGTCCTGAAATGGATTCAGGCTGAGGAAGACCACGCCGAGGTTGAAGATTGCACTGCGGGTGCGTGTTTCATTCTTCTTCGTACGCTTCAAGGGATTCTTCAGACCAGAATTGCTCTTGTGTTTCTTCAACGATATGTGCTTCGAAATCAGGGAGTCGTAGCCTCCAATTTTTAGGCAACTTCGTTCCCTTGTCAATGACCTTGAGCGTACGCTCTTGCCAAGCCAGCGGCTTTCGTTGCATGATGTAAACGTAGAGAACCGAGGTTCGCATGTCTTCTGGAATCACGGTGTATCCCGTTGCTGCTTCAAAATTCATGGCACGCAAGAGATTGAATGCCGGGCGATTGATGATTTGGAACCACCGTTTTGCATTTCGAATCCCAAGAAGAACGATGAACATGATTGCAACGGTGTTCAAACAAAAGGGGCCCCATCCTCCCGAGGCAAATTGCGAGGAAAAATAGATCACAAGAAGCAGAACTGGAACGGTTGTGATGAGGAATATGAAATTCTCTGACATCGGGGGTTTACCCATTTTCTGGGCGATAGCCTGCCAGCCATCATGGTGTTTTTCATAGGGACGAAAGATTTCCTTTTCTTGTTGAGTTGCAGCAGCACGAACGAGTTGCAGCAGCGAATTGATTTTACGAAATTGCGTCATTCCGACATCCATGTTCTCATCCAAGATGGACTGCAGGCGCTCCTGTGCCTTGCTGTACTCGCCCATGTCGGCGAGAATCGAGGCCATCTCCACGATTGGCGTTACTTCATCCGGAGCATATTGGCGACAGTCTTGCCACCAGTGCAATGCGTCATGGAGCATACCAAGTTCATCAGCGAGAATTCGGCCTCCACGAACCCACATATCCATTCGGACTGGGTCAAGAGCGAGAATACGTCGAATGGCAGCAAGTGCTTGAGCGGCTTCAATCATTGACGGTGGCTGGCCCATTGGAGGCAGACATGCATCAACGTAAACTCCCCATGCCTCAAGATGCTCGGGGTCAGCGTCGGTTGCTTTCTTGGCTTCTATCCTCGCATCCTCACGTCGCCCATCATCAAGTGCTTCAAGGGCGTCCAAGTAATGCGTTTCAGCACTCAAGTAACTCGACTCCTTCAGTCCTCATCTTGGCGCTCAAATTTGCGCTGGAATAAATCACGTGGTGGACGGTTATGTGCATGGCCTGAGCGCTTTCCTTTCGCCTTGCGGTAATCACCGCTGTTGCCTTGCCCACCTCGACGGTCTCGGCCACCGCCGCCTCGGTCAGATGAGCCTCGACGGTCTCCGCCGCCGTTTCGGTCCCGGTAGCCTCCGCCACCGCCGCCTCGGTCAGATGAACCTCGACGGTCTCCGCCGCTGTTTCGGTCACGATA
>Ga0222716_10003876_pt1 | contig 11849 bp, 13 predicted proteins | sample C33_13DmetaG_FD_165044 | JGI IMG/M metagenome (GOLD analysis project Ga0222716, IMG submission 165044) | Estuarine water microbial communities from San Francisco Bay, California, United States - C33_13D | ecosystem: Environmental > Aquatic > Marine > Unclassified | place: USA: California... | reverse complement strand
CAAAGAAGCAGCTGGTGGCCCATCGCCGTTCAAAATAGTGCTTACTGCAGGCCCAATCGTTCCTTGTATAAAGGTAACTCGCCTGTCTCCCGCGCTTGTTATGCGTCTCCCGCCGTCGCTGGTTATTCTTATCGCGTTACCGATGTTTACAACCACCTGGGTAAATGGCCCTCTGGCTACGTTAACCGCAGCAACCCTGACATAAAGAGTTCCACCAGCAACGCTTAACGCTAAAGAATTAGTAACAACTACTCCCGCAGCGTCCCAGTTAGTCCCATCAAGAGATTTTTCAACAACATAATAAGCTGCTCCCAACGCAACGTCCCATGAAGCTATAGCAACCGTAATGTCTAACGTGTTATTATTGACTACTAGGCCCGTTACAACTGGCAGCTCTGGGATTTTGGAGGGAACGGTTTCTTCCCCTAAAGCTGGTGCAGTTCGATTCGAAAACGAATAAATTCGTGAATCGTAATTCCTACAAGTAATGGAAACCGTATCATCGTTCGATGTCGTAGCAGAGGTTACAAGTAATTCTTTATACTCTTTGCCAGTTTCCCCAAAATAATACGCTGGTGGATCGCCAGCATCGGCGAAAGATAAATTAGTTCGAGTAATCGCTGAGTCAGTAACTACCTGATATTCATTACCAGCTACTTTGGAGCAAGCTTGTGGGCCTACTACTGTCCCATATTTGTCTCTGAAGGCTATCGAGTTGCCGTCTATGCCGCTTAAAGATTCAGAAAGTGTAACTGTCTTGTTATCTGATGCAATCGATTCTACGAGTCCTGCGTTGCCCCAACGAGGCACATCATGCGACAAAATAACATAATCTCCGAAAGACGGAATCGTCCCATCAAGACCTGTCTTAAAATTTATAGTTTCTCGCTGAAAAATCTGCTCGGCACGTATTTTTAATCCTGCTTGGTAAGCCTTGTCTCGATTAGTTATCCCAGGAAATTTTATTTTATTGGTGTTCAATCCGACATCAGTACCGATTAAGCAATTAACAGTTTCTTGCTTAAAAGTTGTTTCATCGAAGTATTCGATCTGTATCCCGTCGTAATCGTCGGCAGACTGTAACTCGATATTATACTGAAACGAATCTTTAAGAATAGAGTTGTCAGAAAATCCTATTACCGGAACCGTCTTAACAACATCTCGTATTAAAGAAAACTGTGTAAGATTAATTACTGGAGCTGAACCACACGCTTGTGCAATCAGCGTCAAAGCGTTCCAAATGTTAATTCGTTTCTCAAAAATATAATCAAAATTTACCGAATCTGTGGTAAAATTATTTGCGAGAGTCAATAAACCAGCTAAATCGATTTTAGAATTAGCAAGGTTCGCTCCATAAACTGACCTCAAAGCATCAACATATGCCCATACTGGATTGCGAGTTTCTGTCACCGCAGAAAAACCAGAACCGTTGTAGATAGGTAGTTTTCTCGTAGCAATAACGTTATATCGGCTACGTGTCTGGTTATTTAAATTATTAGTTGCCCGTGCCGCCATAGCAACCAACGTGACGTCGCCATAGTTTTTCGTACTGGGCAAGATAGCACGCATCTGAAACCATTGTACGGTAGAAATCGCCATCGTACTAAGATTTTTAGTGTTCGTTCGCTGTGCTCTTACTTCATATCTACCTTCTGGAACACTATTCGATAAGGTAATCCTGTGGGCCTCGTTACTAGCGAGCGTTTTGCTAAAATTGTTTAGCGTCGAATAACTACCACTGCCAGTAGGGTTGCCAGCATCATCGATTGCTCGATATTGAAACCTAACTGTTACTGTTAATGATGAAAAGCTACCGTTGTCCTCCGTAAAATATAATCCCTGCGGAAAAACAACATCAACCTCGATTTTATTAGTAGTCGTTCCTGCAGCGTTAGCGGTAAATGGCCCAACTATAGCGAAATCAGACTCGTTCGTGCCGAATAGTTCTACACCAGAAACTTCAGTAGAAGTCTCTACGTTATCGGGGAAAAGCGTTACGGTATCACCTGGGCCATAAACTTCGATGGTGACGTCAGAAAAAGAACCGATTGCTGTGTCCTCGATCTGATGAACTAACGACCCATACTCGCCTTGTCCGATACAAAAAAGCTGATAAAGTATTTGGTCATCATTTTCAAATTTAGAGTAATTTCTCGCAGCATAGGGAGGGAAAATGCGATTACGTCCGTATGGACAAGGAATCGGTTGTGCGAGTTTTATTTGATTACGCTGTCCAGATAGCGAGTATGATGTTTCGGCTTGTTCTTCGTCGACTCTGGCTGGGATCTTAGGAACCGAAAGGATCGACCAAGTTGCTGTCGCGACGCTTATAATTAGTGCAATCGTTCCAAGATCTCCTGGGACTTGTACGAATGCTAACACGTCTTGTTCGTCGAGCTTCGTTGCCTCCCAATCTGCTCGCATAATCGGTTCTCCTTGCAGCAAAGCTATAGTGGGATAATCGAAGTCGCCGCCATCTCCTAAGCGCCAATTAACAACGTCGCGGATGGTAGAGCCAGCGGGTACGATATTTCTGATAACCTCTTTGCGAGGTTCAAAAACGTTGGTTACTTCATTTACAACTGGCATGACGGTAAAACTCTATGCGCCCAAAACCTAGTCGCGTCAATTCTGCTGTTGATTGAATCATTACGCTTTTCCCGTCGCTAGCATGGACTATTTTGCCACCGTCAGCAGTAGTCCAGATTCCGACATGGTGTATCGAGTTCTTTTTTCCCATCCCAACGGCGTCAAATTCTTGAGGTTTACTAACCTGAAACCAGTCACCACCCTTAGATTCGGTCGAAATAATCCTAGAAATACCGATAACATCGCTAGGATTCATATGATAAGTAGGTAAAACTTCTCCAAAATAGATACGGTATACCTCTGATAATAACCCAAAACAATCGAAAGTGTCTGGGCCTCTTGCCCCCGCCTCCCAAGTTTTGCCGAGAAAATCTGTTGCCCAGTGAGCCATCAATCTCCAAGCGAAGGAAATCGTTGCCTCGTAAAAACCTCGTTTACGAAAGGACGATTTATGACGTTAACGAACAAGCATCGACCCGTGACGTGGAAATTATTAACACTAACATCAGCCAGCGTCAGTTCGAGCGGAGCAGCCGTTTGGGGTTGACTAAGGTCACTTGATAGGTACGGACGCCATTTTACCGTCACGGGCGTCTGAGAGGTCTTTATGGCCTCTATCGCGTCACTAATCCGCCTGTCTACGTTGTCGATTGTTAAAGTCAACTCTTGCGCTCCCGTTTCGCCTTGCTTTGGTCGATCTAGCAAAAAAGAAACTGGTTCGTAAACGTTAGTTGTCGAAGTTTCATCAGTTAACGACAAAGATGTTTTGTTCCGCACCAAGTGGAAGGTAGTAAAATTAGGATGCGATATTTCGAGAGAATCAATAATCGCAACGTTCTTTTTAGCTGAAGCAAACGCTTCTTTAATCGCGTTCGTATATCCGAGTTCAGGCATATTAACTTGATAGTTTATCGTATCGCACTCCGACGTAATCGATTATTAATTTTTGTGCAACCATCGGATATTGAACCATAAAATGCGTTGGGAAACCCATAACCCTTGAAGACGGTCGCCAATTAGACCCCGTCGTAGAACTACCATTCAGCGTTTGAGCTGATGAAGACCACGAATTAGAAACCGGAAACTTAGCTTTAGGATTGTTTCCGTCAATATCGTTTTGAAGATCTACAGTATCAAGGTTGATGCTATCTAAATTTTTCCAAGCGTCTAAGTAGACAGCTTCGTTGGTATCGTCTGAATAGACCCTAAAACAACTCGTTGACGTCGCACCGAAAGCTGGATTCCTGGGGATCGTAAACGGCATTTGTGCAGCAGTTTGATCCGTAGTAGTTCCAGTAGATACTGTCAATGTGTCGCCGTTTCCTGTGCCGATCAAATAATTCAATTCGCCAGCTGAATCATCCTTTGCAGGTACGCAAAAATCGCGCTTTGAAACGTCACTTGAGTGCTGACTCGACCATCCGGCACTCGTATTCGATGCACCAGTTTGTCCCCAGGTTCCTAACCCAAATAAATTAGTATATGCTGTTTTAGCGTTCGTTAGTCCTGTTGCACCTGTTGTTGATGGTTTAGTTGGGTGCGTACCACTAAAACTGAACCCTAAATGCTGACCAGATCGCCAAGCTAATCCATTACTAGCCAAATCAGTATTACTAGGAATCTCGTCTAAAAAAGCCCTAACGATATAAAGTGCCTGGTCTGTACCACTGGGAGGAGCAGGAATGGCTATTTTATAACGACTCCAACCGCCAGTGTTGCCCTCAAGTATTACTTGTCCTGTGCTGATATTTGAAGCCATTTTATGATCCTGTTTCTAATGTTCCAGTTGTTAAATCTGCGATAAAAAATCCAGTTAAAAGCCAAGTAGCAGTTTCTAACAAGCCACACTGCAACGGCATGTTAGTTGTTTGGGTTGTCCCTGTTGTATTAGTAATGAGCGTAACATATTCTGAACTAGTGTCAGCTTCGTTAGGATTTTCTACTATCAAAGTAGCTGTCACTAGCCAATCTAAATAACCTTGGTTGGCAACCTCGTATTTTCCCTCAAAGAAACGAGCAGTATTGGCTTTTTCGCCATCACCTAACGAAAGATCTATGTTAAAAGGCATAGATCCATTTAAAATAGTCGTGTTAAAAAACGTTTGAAACGTAGTTAACTGCGCGTCAGTCATAGAAAACTTAACCCCAACCTTATGCAGGCGTAGAGAGCTTCTTTTTCGCCCGATAGGTAATCCGGTAGCGTCTTTCGTCCGAACGTTGTGAGAGTTAACTGAGAACGCGAAATCGGTAGTCGGGTGCGGTAACGTTGCTGGAAAAGTCGCGTCAGCCATTATACGGGATCTTCTACTTCAAGTTCTGCGTCAACTCGCCATCCGGTCAATGTATCAGAGGTAACGCGATAATCAGATAAGAACAACGCTGTGTTGAGGCGACAAGAATTCCCAAAAGCGAGCTTCAGAACAAACTTTTGCGTACCAGCAGCGATCCCGATGTTATACCAAATCTTAAAAACTTCTAGAAGTGGGTCTGTTAAGAACCAAACCACACGTACTTTACGAGGTGCTTTAGTTGATCGCGGATATTGGCGTATGCGTCCAGAATCCATCAACTTATTGACAGAAATCGATTGTGACTCGAACGAATATTGAGCCAAAGGATTCGGTAGCGCCGATGGTATTAAAGTAGCGCCCATTTTAAATACCACCCCTCCTTAATCCATAAGAGTTTTCTGCTGAGCGAGAAATGGGCCCACCGTTTAGAAAATCTTGCGTAACATCGTTATTGACCGCTTGTCTAACGCGATTCGTGATTATCGTCATCATTTCGCCGTTACCATTACGTCTATCTTCAGTCGTGGTTTCTACCCCGAAATTCTTTATTACGATTGTTGATTTGCCACCAGCAACTTCGCCGTTAGCTAAACGCATAAAATTTCTTTGCTGAGAAGCGTTTAAAACTGCCTCACCGCTGTTAACGTTAATGGGTACGTTATCTCCAGAAAATGATGAACCCCCAACAAAACCACCATCTTCGAAATTGCCGCTCTGTATGGTTTTTATTTCTGCTGCCACTTTCGCTGCCATCATAGCCCCCGCGATTAAGTTAGCAGGGAATGGGCCTCCAGTTGCGTAAGCATTCATGACAGCTTGCCCGCCTCTAACACTAGCATCCGCAAGAGCAGCTGCTTGAGTAACCTTGAAAAGCTTTGAATTACTATCTTTAGCCAGAAATGCCAAATCACTAAAAAATTGTTTTTTAGCTGCTAACTTCTGCTCGTCGAGCCTTTGTTCTTGCTGTGCTTCTCGCTCACGTTCTGCTCGTTCTTGTTTTTTAGCACGCGCTTCTTGGTCTAATCGCTTTTTTTCAATATCTAATAACTTCTGTCTTTCTTCTCGCTTCTTTTCTAGTTGAGCGATTTCAACCGAAGCATTCGAGAAAGACCCCTCAAACAGACTCTTGTTTATTGCGTCCATTTCGAGATTGATATTTTTTATCTTCTCTCGTGCGGAAAGGTTATCGGCGTCTATTTTCGCCTGTAAATCAGCAAGAGCTTCAGCTCCGACTTTCCTTTTTTCGGCTAAATCTATGACCGTTTGCTCAGCTGTCCCTGTTTTTTGTAAGACTTTTAATTCTTCTAACCTTCCTTCGATTAAGGCTCTAAAATCTGCTTCTCGCGGTCGTTGTAAAATGGGACTAACTTCTAAGGCAGTTTCTATAGCCCCGATATCGGGGACTCCCAAAGCTTCTACGCCTCCAACATTTACTCTACCGATAATATTTGCCGCTGCTGAAGAATCTGTAAAATGATCTAATATTTTTGACAAGGTGGTAATACTATCACCCGCTATGTCTCCAAGGTTACCATCCATTACGGTGTTAGTAAACCTAAACCAAGAATCATCAAGATTCGTAAGTTTACCGTCGATAGTTTCCATTTGAGCCGCCATCGAACCAGCGAATTCTTTTTCTCCCAAACCTTGTAGAAAGCCTTCGATTTCTTTCGAGTTATTGCCTATCGTAGTTGTAACGTTTCTGAAAGTAAGAGAAACCCTGTCCCCCTGTTGACTCGCCTTAATGCCGAATTCTTTTAATCGTTCGAATTCACGTGTTGAAGCATCCGCTACAGCTTGAATAAATTGATCTAGGCTTTTGCCCATCGATGCTGCCGTATTACCGTAAGAAAGGATAGCTGCCTCACTTGGATCTAGACCTAAATTTTTGAGCGTTATGAAAGCGTTAGTTACATCTTCCAGGCTATTCGGCATCTGCACAGCCGTTTTTTGCAATTCAGCAAACGCCATCTCAGCACCGATAACACTTCCAGTGGCTGTTTTTAATTGAGCCTGTAGCTTTTGCAGTGATCGTAAATTGTTAAAAGCAGACATTAAGCCAGCGAATCCGACAGCAGCCACACCCACCTTCGCCGCCATGCCTTTAAAGCTCTTACCAAGCTTGTCGTTGGTGGTACTAGTTTTCCGGCTAGTTTTATTAAGTTTTTCTAGCCTATCGTCAGCTACTTTAACCTGATTGGAAGTAACTTTGATTTGAAGTTCTGCAACGTTTGCTGGCATTAGTTATTAGTCTCCTTTTTTAAGGTTTCGTATTCTGCCACACGTCTCAATCTGTCTAATGTCATCAAAGCGTCTACCTCGAAGGGTTCTGGGAATGTCTTTTTTAAATTCGACCATGATTGAATTTCAGAAAATGTTAAGTTGCCGTTTCCGGCTAATTCATAATGCCACGTTAATAAGTATCCGACTTCATCTGGCAGTTCTGTCTCTTCCGCGAGGAGTAATCCCGCATCCGTACCGCGAACTTTGGCCACATGTTGATCCAACTTCCTCCTAGTTGCTCCCGAAGGATCTCCGTGAGCACGTTGGTCGAGTTTGAATCGAATTTTCGCATGCTCGTATAGCTGTTCTATTTTTTTTTAACGTAAAGCGAACGGCTGGTTATCACATCGTCAATCTTGTCTGCAATCTGTGGTGCTTGATGTAATAATTGAAACCGATTGGCGTCAGTTATTGGCCAAGGAGTTCCGTCATCGTCGATAAGATTCCAATCAATAATACAGGCAGCAGTGCGTTTGATGATTTCTAGCTGATATAAATCTTCTGATTCTTCATCATCCTTACCAACTAAACTCATCGCAAATCGCATTAGCTTGGTTTTCCCTTTACGATAAACGTCAGAATCTATGCCAGCAACCAAAAGCCAAAAACCAGAGTCCTCTCCGCTGGGAAGAGAAAGCTCGACCTTGACTCCATCATTAGCCAAGTCGCGCGTAAACAAAGATTCGAAACTTATATGCTTCGCTTTTCTTTGCTTATCACTGGTTCTCGTTTTGGTTGCTGTAGTCATAGGTTTTACGCTGCTGGTTCGCGAGCAAGGACAATCGCAGAGTTGCTGGTTGTTGCGTCGAACAGAGCCTGAAAAGGTAACGTAATTGGTGAATTTGCTTCGCCTCCAACGTCAGGTTGCCCACCGTTGTATTTGATCTTAGGAAAAAATACGGCCAAAGTGTTACCAGCTGCATCTGATAATTCTTGTTTTAAGGTCGATACGGTCTCGTTGATAAATAGATTCATCAGAGTATCGTTGTCGAAATACGCCGTGATACTTCCAGTTGCGTTGCTTATTCCCTGTCCTGGCTGAGAGGTAGTGCTTGAGGAAAGTTGGAACTTCGTTTCCATGCCGTTATCTACCGAAAACTCTAGAGAGGTTATGATTGCAGACACAACTCCGTCCGAACTTACGCTACCATCAGTTGGAACCATCGGCTCGGTCGTTGTTGGGTCTCCGAAAGTAGAACTTCCTGGAGCCGAGGCACTAGAGGACTGGCTTTGGCCTATAATTCCATATGTCATTGTAACAACAGAATCTAGCCCAGCTGAAAAATTACCTGTATTATACTCAGATCCAGTGAAAAGCTGATAGCGTCCGGCGGTAAGATCTGAAAAATCGCGCATGATAGAAAAAGAACGTCTTGTCGTTCCAGCAACGAGCTTGTCCATTTCTTTAATCGTTACACTTTCTCCAGCAGAATCATTTACTAGAATTAAACCATCGATAGTAATCGCACCTGCTGCTTTGGCAGTTATGCGAGCCACTCCGTTATTAGATGCCGATCCAGTAAATCCAGAGATTAAAACCATGTCACCAACCGCGAACGATCCGAGACCGTTTCCGCTGTCGCTTATAACATTGCCCGAAGCTGCTGCACTAATTGTTGTTGCCGTCACTGAAACGGAACCAGTTGACCACGTGCCCCCTAAAAGAGCCTCTAGTTGGGCATCATGAGATCCGTAAGACAATTCAGTGGGAATGTCTCCGGCGATGTTCTTATTACCGTGTCGAAGATCTCGCAATCCTCTGTCTGAATAAAGTTCAGCTGATTCAACAGCTGTTTTCGTCATTCCGAGCGTGTTTCCAGTAGATCTGAAAAAGTCGAAAGCAGGACTCGAGGGAGTCGTGCCGTAAGTTGATTCGATTTTTTGATAAGTCGAGTGTCTTGCGCTATTAGCCATTTTAAAGTTCCTGTTGTTAAGATCTAGCGAGCCTAGCTTCCCAAGCTATGCTTACCGAAATCCGATAATTTTGATTTACGCGACTACCTGGGGAACTTCCGGCGGATCTGATCGCAACTGATGTAGAGCCAGACGTAAACTTACGTCCTGCGTAGAAATATGCTCTGATTTGTTCATATTTCGCAAGAATATTCAAGCGTCCCTCGTTTAAAGGGTAATTTAAATCGATTTGATAGATCCCAGTAACGGTATCAGTGCCTTTCCTGCCGAGACCCGTTGGCTCTGGTTGGGCAGGTTGAAAAAAGGTTTGCACCCAAATACCGTCGTTTGGTGTATCTTCTGCAAAGTTCGGCACAAACCAATCTTCAGCGGCACAAAACGCGCCATCAGAAAAAGCCTGATTGAGTGCAGTTTCTAGTTCTACCATGCTCATAATTTACGATACCTTTGCTGCCTCCGCTCTTATGAGATTATCGAATCTAGTGTTATTTACACGAACCATTCCAGCTGGAGCCTGCTTTGAGAAAATACCAGATCCTGATGATACCGTTTTACCTGCGGTTCCCTTATAACCCCCGAACTCTAACACACGTGCATAAGGAAGATTGTTCGTTAAGTAAATGGTTTGAGACATTTCTGATTGTTTGAAAGTTTTTTTAGCTCGTTCGATGGGTGCTCCACCGACCTTAGCACGCGCGGAAGACGTTTTTAGCTCTGGAGTGCCTATGTTGGTGTTCCAGTTGCCTCTGAATCTCCCCGTATCGACTGGAGAATCTTTTACATAAGAAGTGAAAAGCTTTAAAAGAACAGCGTCTCTGACTCTTTTCGGGTTTTTTTTCGCTGCGTTAACTACGAAATCTGTAATCTGCGCTGAAAAACTCATCTTTTTATAATACCAATTTTATACAGTACAGCTGTGCCTGATGGTGCTATAGGAGTTACCCCTATAGATTCCCACTCTTCGGCATCAAATTTAATGCGATCTCCCGTTATTGGAGCAAAGGGTGCGTTTACCGCCTCAGCAATAACAAACCGAACGTTGCCTCGAACAAGCTCTTCGGTATATTTGCCGTCCAAATCGTTAATGCTTGCTCCGCTGGCAGGCAGTATGGCTGCTTTTATTGTTCCAGTGCGATCAGCTCCACCTGTGGCTGCACCCGTGACTTTGTTTATCGTGCTACCGCTTTTTCGCAATATTTGGACTTCTCTACCAAACTTAGAAATAAGATTTAAAGCTGTAGATGCAGAAGCTGAATAATTGAAGGACATTACAATCTAGTAACGCTTCCTGGGCCACCAACAGTCTTGAACAATGGTTTTAGAAACTCGTTAACTTTAGCGAATATCGGCTGTAAATTTGTTACCCCATTATCAGAGTAAGAAACTTCTAGCACATCAACCTTTTCCCTGGTTATTGATTTTCCGTCATTAACGTTAAACAGGTCTGTCGTAGCCGAATCGTAAATTAGTTGTGCTTGTGCTTTTATAAGTTGCTGAGGGATCTCTGTGTTAGAAATAGGGTATTCGTAAACGTCGATAAATGCTCTTGGCCACACCAACGCTTGTTCGTCTGAATTTTTTGTGCCCTGGAAAAGCTTTTCGTGAGTTTCGATCCAATCTGTAGATTGAATAATACGACCCGTTTTAGCTTCATCTGACGTTGTGTCAGTCAGTCCTCGGTCACTTATGTAAGTACCGTAATCTGCTAGCGAGATATAGGTGTTAGCGTTCGCTTTACCTGTGCCATCTTCAACTATTAATGTCGCTGCCATTCGCCCCAGAAGCCGTCCTCGCGCGAGCAAGGACGGCTTGATAATTTCGAGTTAGTTTACGACTAACCTAGCAAGAGCGCCATGTGGTCAGACTTGACAGCCTTAACACCCCATGCGATGCGAACGTGAATAACGTTTTGCAAGAACTGCTTGTACAAAGCGAGCTCGAAGGTAAGACCACTAGCGGGATCAGTAACGAGCGTCACGTCAGACGCCATATCTCCATTTTCTGGAGCAGCTGGTAAGCGCGTTAGCAGTTGTATAGCAGAACGGTTGAAACCCATGTTCGCGACATAACCAGAGCCACCGTTTTCGATAGAATCTCCTGATTGCCAAGCGTTATAAGTTCCGCGACCGTTTAGTACCAACTCGCCAGGAGCACCCAAAGCTGTCTTAACGACGTATTTCTCTGAATCTCTTCCGGTTTCTTGATTGATTGCGAGATCTCCAGCTTTCCAGGTTCCAGCTCCTGTAATCAAAGATACCGAAGTAGTGTCAACAGGATCAGCTCCGCTAGTAACGTAAGCACCGTTTTCCGTTCCAATCGTGTGACTGGCAACTTGTCCAGAGTAGCGTAATGCCAAGTTCTGAACTTTGTCGGTCATACCATCTCGGAGCATATCAGCTGAGCCTGCTTCATTTACGCGAAACAGGGTGTTTTGAACTCCACGCAGGTTTGCCATAGCAGAAGAACCCAAAACAAGCTGGCGGTCAGCAGCCGGAGCACCAGCTTCATCAAGAAGACGGTTTACACCAGCGAAATCACCAAGGTTGCCAGCGGTTCCGAAAGGAGTTGTTCCAGCAGTTCCAGAAGCCCGAGCAGCGGAAACATATAGAGAAGCCAAGTCGCTTTCGATTTCGTTAGCCAAAACCCGAAACGCTTGAGCAAATCTATCAGCGGTAATCGTTGAATAGATGCCCTTGCGAGTCGTTCCGAGAGTTTCTTCGCCGTTCCAACGAACTGGAACGTGCTTTGACTTGGTGATTGCAAGCGTGTCAG
>Ga0222716_10003871_pt1 | contig 11856 bp, 8 predicted proteins | sample C33_13DmetaG_FD_165044 | JGI IMG/M metagenome (GOLD analysis project Ga0222716, IMG submission 165044) | Estuarine water microbial communities from San Francisco Bay, California, United States - C33_13D | ecosystem: Environmental > Aquatic > Marine > Unclassified | place: USA: California... | reverse complement strand
TTCGTCTTCGCATCTCTTACTCTCTCTCTCGCGCGCGCATCTTTTCTCGTCAATCGAAGCGATTTGAATCGATGGAGCCGTTGTTTCGTCCTTTGAATGCGTTTAAATCAGAGAGACGATTACGAAGAAGAGAGAGACGAGAAAGACGCGCGAAGAAAATCAAACCGAGAGAAGACGAAAGAGTGTTGTTCTTTTCACTTTTTATGTGCTCACCGTACCGCTTTACTCCTTTTATCCAACATTATTCACAGAGAGCGTATAAATTGGGGAAAAAGAAACGATCGTACAACCAAGTGGAATTGACGATTGGGAAAGCGTCGTCCGCGAAGAACGAGAACGAGAATAACATTTTACAAATATTCGAAGCGCACGAACGACCAATCGGTGACGATATTCCGAAAGATTTAGCGAACTCGGCGTTAGAGTACGAGTTACGCCTCACGAACGGGACGAGAGCGAGGTGCGTGATTTATCTCGTCTACGCGGAACCGATGGGAGAAACGGGGAAGGAAACGCTGAAAAGACCGACGAGCGAACTCATCGTCCACGGCGAAGGGAAGATGTGGTTACCGGTGACGAGAGAGAGGTGCAATAAGAGCTGCGAAGGGCCTATTTTAAGCGCCATTCAAAGGTTTGGGAAGCAAGGGAGGACGCAACCAAACTCTTCTTCGGCGACGACGACGACGACGACGACGCAACAAGATTTAGGCGATAAATCAAACTGGAAGAACTCGAAGAACTTGTTCATTTCCATCGACGAAGCGTCGAACCACGTCAGACCGTTCGGTCCGAACAAAGTGAAGGCGTTTCGGCTGTTGTTTACGATTTTCGAGTTAGAAAGCGACGCGAACGGACACGCGATTCCAAACGTCAAGTTGAGCGAGGCAAAGTTTATCGGAAGTGGATTTTCGACGCCGATTCGCGTGTACGCGAATAACGACGTCCCCAAAGGCGCGGCGGCGATGCAGGTGAGGTGTTCGCTGCAATCGAGCTGGATTGGCTGGAAGCAAGCGTCGCACGCGACGGAAGAGGCGTTGAAAGAGGCGTTTGCCGATTTGCCGCCGGAGAAGCACGCCGGCGGTAAAGAAGAAAAGAAACCGAAAAAAATGAAAACAAGCACGACCACAACGAAAACGACGAAAGCAAAAGAAGAAAAGAACGCCAAGACTTTGCTCGCGAAGGAAGTCGCGGAAGAGAAGAAGAAACAAAAGATGCTTCTGAAAGCGGCGAAAGAACTCGAGAAGGAACGCGCAAAGGCTGCGAAGCAAGCCGCCGCGGTCACCGCCGCGCTCGGCGCAAACGGGAAAACGACGGGAAAACGAAAGAATGGTACAGCAACAGGAGGAGCAGGAGGAGGACAAGGGCCAATGGCAAAGAAGGGCAAGTTGAGTGGACTCCAGCAAAAGCGCAACTTGTCGCAAGCGGAACATATTGCCGCGATGCAAATGTACCAACCGTATTTCGTCCCGTCGCAATCGGGAGACGCCATGAACGCCGCGAACAACGTCAGCAGCATTTTTTCGCCGCTCGCCTCGGGCCGCTTCCCGCCCTCATCTGCGGGTGGCCTCCGACGTTTATCGGATCAGATGCCCATATCCGTCGCCCACATTGCCGGGTTCAACTTGAACGAGTTGAACGCGTTGCAAACGCCGGCGACGAATGGCAATAACGGAAGTCCCGGAAACGCTGGCGGCACGCCACCATCCAACGTGATGAACAACATGTACGGGCAAATCAACGCGGCTGCGTATGCGCATCAGCAAGAACGCGCTGCTGCCGCGGCTATTCTGAGCATGGGAACGCCGCCGGATCAACAACTGCAAAATACCTTAGGCGGCGATTCGACGTTGATGAAAGGTTTCACCGTCGACGGGGAATTTATCAGTACCGCGGACTTACCGGCCATGTGCACGCCGCCTGGGGGATCAGCGATGTTGGTCTCGCCAACGGATGCGTTCTTACGCACAAATCCAAACCTCACGACGGCGAAGAACGGGAGTAGAAAAGCAGCGAAGAATACGGCGACGATGAAAAAGAGCAACGGAAAGAACAACGCTCACGCAGCTTCCATGCGATTTGGAAACACGCCAGCGGCCAACTTGAAACCTCCAACCGCGTCGACGATGAAGAACTTGCCGACGCTACCGTCGATTGGTTCTCTTGGCTCCGCGTTCAAGCAAACGTCTCCGACCGCCGCGTTGAACACGACGCACGGCAAAATGTTTTCGCAGCGAAGTTCTATGTACAATACCAACGCCGCCAACGGCGCGAGAGTAACGACGGCATCTAAAAGGCAATTACCGTTTCGCGAGAAATCAGTCGTTGCTTCGCACAGAGCCGGCGATAAAGAAGTCTCGTTCGCGAAGGATACGATGGGCGTCCCGGCTCGAACGAATGTGAACGGAGCGACGACGACCACGACGCGTGGCAACAAGAATAGCACGAAGAAGGACACCGCGGCAAACAATAACAACAACAATAACAACAACACGAAGGTAACTGCCGCGCTCGCGGGGGGTAGAAAGGTCAGAGGACGTAAGAACTCTGTCGCGAGCGTCGGAGCTGACTTGGCGCCGACGCGTTTACACTTTGGAGGCGTTTCGCCACCGATGTCCACTGCGCATAAAGGCTCGTCCCGTCGCTCGGGTGTTCCGCCGCCCATGTCGATGGTATTAGAAGCATCAAATGTGGACCATGAACGCATGGAGGTGAACAACGCGCCTCCAGTCGTTGAGAAGCCGAAAGCGGCGCGATTGAGTTCCTGGTTTAAGCCGCAAGCTGAAGTCGGCGTCAGAGCCACGCGATCGGCATCGAAGAAACGTAAATCGACCGACAACGTGGTGGGAGCTACCACAAACGGGGGCTTGCGAAAGTAGTGGGAAAAATGCGGACGTCTCGCCTTTGTCACAAGTTCTCGAAAAGGAAGGTAAATCAACCTTTGCCGGTAACCTCCGCGGTTTCATGGCCTTTTCAAACAAAGCTTGATAAAAACGCAAGAGAGAGAATACACTCGCCTTCAAAACGTGCGAACGGAAACTGAAAAGTTTCTTTCAAGCGTTTAAGAAGGCGCATGATATCTTTTTTACGACGAGCTTTGGCGCTATTTATATCGTTGACATCATGAGAGGAGAGAGAACACACCACATCTAGTTTAATTGCCTTTGCTATATATATATATAAACTATATATAAACTATATCGTAATACTCGCATATTCGTTCGGTTTTGCCTTTTTTTCCTTTCAACGAAAAAGAAACGTTTGGGTTTCGCACCAGAAACCAAAACCTGGCCCGGCCGCCAAAAGGCTATTGGCGTCACTAACAATCTCGAACGCTTATTTACCGACGTACGTAAAACCTTTGATACCCACACCAAAAGTTCCTCAAACCCGGTTTATTCTACCCGTTAACTCATGCCCAGCAAAAGAATGGCATCATTAATCCAGTCTGCTTTAACCAAAATCGTCGCGCCGACGTCAACTCGCGCGTCGTCCTCGTCGAGAATGAGTAAAATCGCGACGCCAATTTTCGCGTCGTCGTCTTCGATGCAAATGCGCTCGGTGCGAACCGTTGCGAACGCGACGTTGTCCAAATCATTCGTCGGTTCCGCGCAGCGTTCTTTCATGAACGTGAATGCGTTTAACCAGCGAGGTTTGTTGATGTCCACGGAAGCGTACGACGCGGAATCTCCGGCGGCGGAATCGGAATCCAGTGGCGGCGAAGTGAAATTGTACATCGGCAATCTCTCCTGGGACATGGACGATCAAGCGTTGAACGATTTATTCTCGCAATACCAAGCGAGCGATTGCGTGATTGTGACGGACCGAAACACCGGGAGATCCCGCGGGTTTGGTTTTGCCACGGTGCCGTCGCAAGAGATGGCGGACAGCGCGATTGCTGCGTTGAACGATTCGGACCAGTTCGGGAGACAAATGAGAGTCGTCATTTCTTTACCGCCGGAGGAAAGACCGGCGAGAGAGCAAAGACCGAAAAGGAACTGGGACGCGGACGGAAGAAAAGTTTACTTCGGTAACTTGTCTTGGGGGATGGACCACTTAGACTTGCAAGACTTGTGCGCTGAGTTTGGTAACGTCGACGAGTCGAGACTGATCACCGACCGCGAAACCGGGAGATCCAGAGGCTTCGGTTTCGTGACCATGAGTTCGGAAAAAGAAGCGGAAGATGTCGTTGCGCAATTGAACGGTCAAGACGTTGACGGGAGAGTTTTGAGAGTTAACATTGCCACGTCGAACAAAGACGGGGGTGGCGGCGGCGGCGGCTATTAAATATAATAGATGTAAAAGGACTACAAAAAGAGAAGAAAACGAAAACAGAGAGTGTGTGTGTGTGTAAAGAGAGATGAATGGAGTGTTGAATACTGTACTAATAATACTGGAACACAATTTTAGATTTAGAATGAGAGAGAGAGAGAGAGAGAAATATACGGATTCATTAATGAAACCGAATGTAGATGAAACCTTTGTTTGAAATATCAAACGGCTTGCCTATTTACTCCTAAAAACTGCTACTTTAATACACTTTTACTGCTACGCTTTCATGCTTCTTCGCTATACATATCATTTTAAGAGGTTGATTTTACGATATCCTTCTCCTGATTGGCCATCTCCACCGCGTCGTTGAAGTATTCCGCGAATATCCTCAACACTTCCAATTGCGTCTCTTGTAACACCTCGTCCGCGTTTAAGCGATAGTCCTTCGACTTGTCCCACGTCGGAGTCATTGGGATTTTCTCAAACTTACGTCCCACGCCGCCGGCACCGCCCCATCGTCTCTTATCAAACTGCCACACGACATCATGGCTCGGTTTAGGGCCTATTTTGATTTCAGGTCCCCACGTATAATGCATGGCGATCGCTTTACCCAACTGCACGTCCGCTGGAATTTGTACCATGGTATCCGCGAAAGGCACGGGCGGTAAACGAAACTGAAGCGGCGGTTCAATCTGTGCCGCGGCAAAGCTAAACGCGTACATATCTCTCACCCAACCAAAAACTTTTTGTATGACTGCGGATTCTTCAGACACAACCATTAACTCTTTCCATCTTTTGGCGACTCGAGTTAAATCTTTCGCGTACATTATTTGCGGCGCGTTCCCCGTTTGCGCCACGTCGGCGTACGGCACTTTGTCTTCGTACCCTTCGTGAAACACTTTCGAGGCTGGCATCGCGTCTGCGTGACTTGGAATTATGTAACCGAATAAAAACCCATAGCTGTGCCCTGGTTGTAACATAACCGACGGCGGCGGGGCTTTGACGAAAATATAATCCGCCTCCGCCATCAACACGTGCGAACACTTTTTCGCGTCTTCCGTTAAGCTCCAATCGTAAATCGCTCTCGCGCGATCTTTGACCGAATAGCTGCACGAATTGTCGCAGTCTGGATGCCATGGATCCGCTCTCCAAGTTGGAACGATATCTACGAGTTCATCGTCTTTCGTTCTGTGTAAAATGCGAATGAATCTCGCCATGATTCCAGCTTTGTCGTGTTTCATCGCCACGTTTTTCCACGAAGCGTAAACCAATCGAGTTTGCCAATTCATGTACCTACCACCATTACTGGTAATCATAGTCGTAATGCACGTTGGCGGCGACGCATCTTCTTCCACGGGATCGTATTGTACAGGTTCTGGATGCAACATCCCACTCGTATACGGAATCGCGTCGCCTTTCCCATACGTCGGCGGTTGCCACACGTTTTTGTTCTTCGCCAACCAACAGTTTTTATTCCTCGGGTCGTATCTCCACGTGTTGCACTCCTTCGAGTGCTCTTTACACGACTCGCAGCACTCTTGCCACGTCTCTTTTCTATTTCTCGCACCATTCTCCGCGGATAAATCTCCACTCACGGGCGTTGGACCCCAATATTCCGAGTTTTCAATCATGTGACACTCGGCGTAGCGTTCCTTCGTCTCGCCGTCTCTCGTTTGCCGCCATCGCTCGACGGACAATCCCGGCTTCTCGTAAAAACCGCCCTCGAACAGCTCCTTCTCCTGTTCGCTCGTATCCTCATCACCGTTGCTACTGCTACTGCTACTGAAAGCTTCTGCTTCCTTCTCGCGTAACTTCCTCTCCGCTACTTCTCTGAGAACTTTTTCCTCCTCCACTTTCTCTCTGAGTCGCTTCAACTCTTCTTTTTCCTTTTCGCGTTTCCGCGCGCGTTCGACTTCTAATTCTCTGTGGTACGCGTCTAAATTCCTCCCATCAAAATCACTTTTATCGTTGTCCATCCCGCCCATCCCGTGGTGTTGGTTTTGTTCAAACGTCTCTCGACTGAGAAAATCGCCGGGAAGTTCGTCCCCGGGACCGACGTCTCGACTGTCGCGATTGGCGATCGAAAGTATGAAGAGATACATGCTCAAACCAGACGCGAAGACGAAAAAGACGAACATATATTGCTTGCGAGGGGATTTTTTGAATCCCTTCGGGGTGGTGACGACCATTTCTCACTCCTGACGTTTGACGATCTTTTGAATGTCTTGTGCGTTGAAAAGTGGTGAATTTACGCAAAAGAAAGTTGAGTAACTGACAAAGAAAAAATCCTCGCAACCTCGCCGACGCTGCGCCAATCCTGATTAAAATAACCCGCTCGGTACGCATACTTAATTAAAACGATGTACTCTCTCGCTCTCGCTCTCGCTCTCTAAATAAATAAATATGTATATGCGTGTGTTTTGTGGAATCAGTGTCCTCCCCGTCCTTTCTTCCCGCTCAAAACTGGATTCTTCTGCGCGAAAACGAAGCACCCGATGAGTTGCATCAAGCCTCGAACGTTTTCGAAAACGCTTCCGCCGAAGAACATTCGACATAAGGATTTGCAAAACGCAAACGCGTTGGGTTTGACTGGGTATTGCAGAGGAGGTGGGATGTCGGTTTTGATGAGAGGGAATCGATCCACGACGACGGACTTGGGGACGCAGCATCCGCGTAAACCTTCGACGCCGGCGAATCGGTCAAAGCCAGATTCTTTGACGCCGCCGAACGGAAGCGATTGGGCCATGTACGTGGAGCAGAAATCGTTAATTGAGGTCATGCCGGCTTCTAACTGTTGTCCGAGCTGTTCTGCGCGTTTTTTGCTCCCGGCGAAAACGTTTGAACCTAAACCAAAGTCGCAATCGTTCGCTAATCGAACGGCTTCTTCGTCGGATTTTACTTTTCAAATAGATAACACCGGGCCGAAGACTTCTTCCTTCATGATTTTCATGTCGTGCGTGACATTTAAGAGGACGGTTGGCGGGTAGAATTGACCTGTCAAGATCTCTTTGGTGGCACCCGGTGGCGGCGGTTTCACGACGTTGGCTTTTTGTTGTTGGCGCTCTTTTTTCATGGAGTCTCGAGTTAACGGCGACCCGGTGATATGTTCGATTTGGCCTTTTACCGGTTCGACGATGTTTTCTTCGAACCAGTTCCCAAACTCTTCGGAATCTTCGTCGACGTCGTCGACGTTGACCATGATTTTCGGTAAGTAACCGCCAACGGCTACGGTAGCGCCTTTCGACCTCGCGTCTTCAATCAACGCGTGTACTGCTTTCGCTTGGTTCGGCATGCACATGGCGCCGCAATCAGTCATCAAAGGGTTTTTCAACGCGTGGCCTTGTCTCAACTGTTTCGCAGTTTGAACCACTCGGGAAACAAACTCATCGTAGACTTTCTCGTGGACGTAAAACCTCTCCGCGCCGGCGCAGTTTTGACCGCACGATTGAAACGCCCCTCTCAAGGCCATCGGCACGCACTGGTTCAAGTTCGCGTCCTCGCAAACGATAAACGCGTCTTTACCGCCCAACTCTAAAACAACCGGCGTTAACGTTTTCGCGGCAGATTTCATGACCAACCTCCCCACAGTCGTTGACCCGACAAAGACAACTTTTTGACATCCGCCGTTGACGATCGCTTCTCCGGCTTCGCCGTACCCCGTGACGATTTGAACCAAATCCTCTGGCGCGCCCGCCGCTTTCAAACACGCCTTAATCGCCCGACCATAATACTGACTGGACCAACTCGCGTGTTCGGAAACTTTCACCACCAACGCATTCCCAGCAAATACGTTCGCCACCAACGGATTAAACACGTTATGAAACGGGTAGTTCCACGGCACGATCGCGCCCATCACCCCGACTGGATGAAACTCCAACGTAGCTTTTTTGTAAAACATCATCGCCCCGGAACTTCTTCTCTCCGGCTTCAACCAATACACTCCTTCTCGCAACAACCATCGAATCTTCTCTAACGTCGTGATGACTTCCCCGAACGCGGCGTCGACCAGCGGCTTCCCGGAATCTCTCGCGCTCACCACGCAAATATCGTCCTGGTTCTCGATGACGAATTTACGGATAATCTTCAACAAAAACTTCCGTTGCTTCCACGACGATTTCGCCCACTCCTTTTGCGCTTTTGACGCCAGCTGAATCTTCTCTTTCACCTCTTCTCTCGTCATCGCCGGTACGTCCGGACCTAAAACGTCCAGCGACCCTGGGTCGTAACACGGCACAGATTTTTCAGGAAAAGGCGAGTTTGGTACCCATTTCTTCCCCGTTTTCCCTTTCCTTTCCTCGTCGGTCAACCCAACTGCGATCGACGGGACGAAGAAGTAATTCTCGATGGATTGGTACACCGCGTACGCGAGAAACGCGCTCATCGCGACCAGAACAAAATCCATCCTCGTCAACTCGTCCAATTTTAAATCGACGAGAAATCTTTCAAATCTCGGAAAGTCGTGAAGGAATGTTTTCGTCAACGCCGGGACGTGTTTATAGACGACTTTTCGCACGCACGGTGGGCACGCGATGTCCGGGCACGCGCAAAGATCTTCCTGCAGCACGAACATGTTTTGTCTTTAGGACAGAAAACGAGAGAGAGCGTGTGTGTGTGAGATTACTTCTCTGCGCGTTTTTTATGACGCTCGCGTCACTTTTTGTCGCCAGAGAAACAACATTAAAGAACTCTAAACTCTCTCGTTTTTAACGACGACGATGAGGAGGAGGAGGAGGAGGAGGAGGAGTTGCTTCTGAGCGTGAACAACCGCGAGAAGGGACGGACTTCTTCTTCTTCTTCTTGACTTATTGACTTCTTGACACTTGAAACGAATCCATCATGGGGAAAAAATCATCAATCCGGACGACGATTTCGAAGCGACGTGGGGGCGTTTTTAAAACGACTTTTGCGGTTCTTTCGCTCTTAGTCGCGACGTTTGTACTCCTCCTCGCTTTTCGTCGAGAAGAGCGTTCTTCGGTATCATCGTTATCATCATCGGAAGAGGAAAAGGAGGACGACCACGTGACGAACCAGTTTTTACGAGAGGCGTTCGAAGAAGAGAAAGAGATTTCGTCGGATATCGAATATCACACGTATTCAATCGTGAACTCGTACCCGCACGACACGAACGCGTTCACGCAAGGGTTTTTGTATCACTCTGCGAGTGAGAGTTTTTTCGAGTCCACTGGGTCCGTGCCTCACGGGAAGTTATCGGATGTGAGACGCGCGGATATCGAGACGGGCGAAGTGTTGGAATTGAAGACGATACCGGAATCGGCGTTTGGAGAAGGGTTAGTTTTTATGAGAGAGGAGACGAAAAGGGCGAAGAAGAATAGTTTAGTTCAGTTAGTGTGGAAGAGTTCGAGAGCGTTTACTCACGAGATTAAGGACATCGGAGGAAAAGTAGAGGAGAAGAACAACGCGTTGTTGTTCCAAGAGGAAAGCGGCGAACAAAAGATGTTCAACACGGATTTACGCGACGGATGGGGCGTAACTTCGTCGAAAAGAGAAGGGGTCATAGTCATTTCGAACGGCACCGCGCATTTGACGTTATTCGATATGAACAAAGGTGAATCCATAGGCTTTATCACAGTTCACGATAACGGCGTCGAACAGAGGTTCCCGAACGAACTCGAAGCGGTGAGAGGTGAGATTTGGGCAAACATTTTAGAAAAAGAGTGCGTGGCGCGAATCGATGAACGCACCGGAAAAGTTCTCGGTTGGATCGATTTTACCGGGTTGAAGAAACTGCAAGACAACGTTGGAAGTGTCATGAACGGAATCGCGTACGACGAACGACGCGACCGCATTTTCGTCACCGGGAAACAATGGAGACGCGTGTTCGAGGTGAAAATTAGTAAAGGGAGTCGCAAGAAGGGCGCGATCGAGTTGGGAAGGAAACGGTGCCACTCGCCTACATCTCTACCAAATTACGGGTATCCCTAGAGAAAAAGAATAACATAGATTAGCGCATTCCGAGAGAATATATTAGAGTAGTTCTTAGCCTCTCGTTTAAACGTGACACGTCGCAGAGAGAAACATGTGACATCGACAACGTCATAAAAATACTCGATCCGAGAATATAACAACAACACGCTATGTTCCAACATCGCCTCGCACGCGCGCTCGTCGCCGCCATTTTCCTCGTTTCCTTCGTCCACGCGCAAGAATCGAGACATGCCGACCATCACGCGATGGTTCACGATCACGTCATGTCGCACATTGAAGGCATTCACAACCACGTGGATTCAATAACTCGTCGTGCAAGAAGATTATCTTGTTATCGCATGATTTCACCTCGCATGCGATTTCCGGATCAATGGTTAGATTACGTGGAAGAAAACATCGACACTTGGAGGAAAGAGTGGGTGGAATGGTTCTGCGACGTGAGTGCCGACGATTCGTTTTCTCGTCGTCTGTTTTGATTCGCGCAAAGCGCGCAAAAATTTCTGTCGCGCTGTTCTCTTTCCGAGAGGATAAGATACGCGAACTACGAGCGAATATTTCCGGCGAACTTACGAATACTTTCTCTCTTTAAATATACACAGAAACCAGCCAATGCGGAGACCTGTAAAGAGTACGAGGAGAAAATGAAGGAAAGAGAAGAAGTGGTGGCAAGTGGCGACGATATGGAGAAGGAAGCGATGCCGCCGCTCGAACCGATGCCAGTCTCCGAAGATTTACCGTCGTTGCTGGAAATCGCGAGTTCGAATCCGGACTTTACCCTGCTCAACGCAGCAGTCTCCACGCAACCGGACATCGTGGAGTTGATTCAAGGAGATGGCCCGTTTACAATTTTTGCGCCGGTAAATTCTGCGTTTGAAAGTTGGTTAGAAGAGAATAATTTGAGCGCGGAGGAAGCGTTAGCGTCGCCAACGCTCCCAGACATTCTCAAGAGACATGTTCTCGGGACCAGGCTGTTGGCAAAGGACGCGTTGGCCGCGGTGGCGGATGGACCAATTGAACTCGATACGCTTGGTGCAAAAGTTGTTGCTGAGAAAAAGGGAGATGACTTGTACATCGGAGGCGCTAAAGTCATCGCCACGGATGTCATGGCTTCAAACGGCGTCGTTCACGTCGTCGACGGAGTCGTCGAAGGCGTCTAACGAGAGAGCGCTCTGAACAACGATATAACTTACCTGCTACTACTACTACTGCTGCTACTACTACTACTGCTACTCTGAAACAAGAAGGAGAAGAGGATTGAAATAACAAGAGAGACACACGATAAGTGCAACGCATCAATACAAGTACAATTTAAAATATACGCGTGTACGTGGTTCTTTTAAAACTCAAATTCTAATGTTGTATCGTAGTGACTAACACCTCCCTTCTCCTTTTATATATATATATATATTATGACTATCTCGCTCTCGCTCCGTCATAAATCATCTCCCAATTTTCTCTCTACTATTTCCTCTGCAATTTATTTATTTATTTATTTTCTCTCTTACTTCGCCCGGAAAGAAATTTAGAGCGCGGAGGCACCCGCAACCAATTCAATAATCTCCGAGGTAATCTTGGCTTGACGCTTTTGGTTGTACTCCTTGTTCAATCTGTTCTTCAAATCCTTGGCATTGTCAGAGGCGT
>Ga0222716_10003869_pt1 | contig 11859 bp, 8 predicted proteins | sample C33_13DmetaG_FD_165044 | JGI IMG/M metagenome (GOLD analysis project Ga0222716, IMG submission 165044) | Estuarine water microbial communities from San Francisco Bay, California, United States - C33_13D | ecosystem: Environmental > Aquatic > Marine > Unclassified | place: USA: California... | reverse complement strand
TAATTACAAGGTCGATGTTCCGTTGAGTTTAGTTACAGATAAACGTGGTAAGATTGGTGGTGTTACTCCTGAAATTATAGGATTGAAAGGTAAGCGTTATGCAGTATTACAAGAGCCTTCTAAGGATGATATTTTGAATGAAGGCGTGATGAAACAGTTGACCTCAGGAAAGGACCAAATTCAAGGTAGAGCTCCATATATGCTCGCAACTGTATCTTTTATTCCACAATTTAAGTTAGTTGTAACTTGTAATAATCTCATGAAGGTAAACTCAACTGACCATGGTACTTGGCGTCGTATCCGTGCAGTCCCCTTCTTATCATTATTTACAGATAAACCAAAACCAGGAGATTTCGAGAAACCATATCAATTTAAGTTAAATAAAACCATCGATGAGAAGTTCAATGAATGGAAAGAAGTGTTCGCATCCATGTTAATTGAAGAATGTATAAAGACTGATGGTATAGTTGAAGACTGTGACCTTGTCTTAGAAAAATCCCGTGATTATCAAAAATCACAAGACTATATCTCTGAGTTCATTGAAGATAGAATCATTAAGGAGGAGGCTGGTAAAGTTTCTAAGATGGATATCAATAACGAATTCAATACTTGGTACATGTCGAATTACGGCGGTAAGGGTCCCAGCACAAAGGACTTACATGAATATATGAATACAAAATACGGTAAAGCAGTTAGAGGTCGCTGGATGAACATTAATATTCGCAAAGTGTATTCCGAGCATACTGAAGAACATAACATCAATGAATATAATGATGATATTGATGTAAATGCACTTTAAAAAAAATATATTTCAAAAATAATAAAATATATTTTTACTTATTTATTTTGGTAAGAAATACCCATAAAAATAGAATATAAATAATTATATAATTCATAAAAATAATTTTGAATTGAATAAATAACAAATGGATAAGCATATATACTTGCTAAAATTGCGATTTTTACATATTTATCTAATGATTGGTTTTTATAGAGAAGAAATGTAATAAAAATAGCACAAAATAAATATAAATAATACAAATAATAATTAATACTGTTTATCGTTTCTAACTGTGTATTTACATAAGAAATACGAGTTTCATAACTGTTACTGGTATTTTTTTTATTGTTTTGTAAACTATGAATTTGCTCTTTTAATACTTCATTTGTTCGTTTTAAATTATCATATTCAATTGTTGTAATCGTCATTTATATATTTTGGAGATTATAATTTACAACAATCACTTTTAAATATATTTGTAAATGCTTCTTCTTTTTGTTCATTATTTTTATCTATAGGCATGCATAATCCTTTATCTGCATTCCATGCATTTGTAACTTTATCACAACAATCAGCGGTTTGACATAATTTTGCTAAAGCAGCAGATTGGGCTTCGGCTGCAGCAGCAGCAGCTACTTTATCGGCAGCGGTTACAGGGTCAGTTGGTGGTGAAAATACTAATTTATCGTAATAAATAGGGTCACGTTTAATAATATCCAAATATAAATTTACCATATAAATCAATCCACCCGATAATGTTAAAACAATTAAAAAACTAAAAAGAAAAGATGGAAGGAATATAATAGATTTTTTTAAATAATGCAATACCAATGCTATAGTCATCGTTAAAACAAAGACAACTAATATATAATTATAGGCCATGGTACGTTTTTTACGTGTATCACTTAATATAGCTTCTCTTTTGATATGGTCTACATCTTCTTCCATTCTATTTTTTTCATTTGTTATGCGTGTTTGCTCTTTATCTAAATAACTCGACACTTTCTTTTGGTTTTCAACAACTTGTTTGCCTAATATAGTTTCCGATGATAAAGAACCTATCAATATTGATAAATTATTTTGGATGGAGATTAATTCAGTTTGCATTTCTGCGTCTTTTTCTGCTAATGATGCAGTATGTTGTACAACTGCAGCATCAAGATTGGTCTTTGCAGTATCTCGTTGGGAACTTAGTGTAATTAATTCTGTTTTTGAATCATCAAGTTGTGAAGTAAGACCTTTAATTGATTTCTCCTTATCCTTTATAGCTTTTTCATAACTTAATTTGGCTGCCTTAAATTGTTCTTGAACATTTTTGGTTGCTTGTTGTGCGACTAATGATGCATTCTCTGCTGCTTTTTGGGCATTTTCTGCTGCTTTTTTAGTTTCTTCACTTTGTTCAATATTTAATTGTTTGGTTTTTAATGCTGAATCATGTTGGGCTTTTAATGCAGTTTCTTTTTTTGAATAAGCATCTTCTAATTTATCATAGGCAATTTTTGCAGACTTTAAATAATTCATATTATTTTCTTCATTGTACAACTTATGAGCGGCTTGAATTTTATTTTTAATATTTTTAATTTCTTCTGGTAAATTAGTATAATTATCATTTCTGATAGCGGATTGTAATGCAGATATACGAGGTTCTATTGTAGAAATACCATCAGTGATTGTTGTTAAACCTGTTTTTATTTTTGCTTTCACCGATTCTGGTATTTGTTGATCAATTGAATAATTAGACATTTATATAATATAAAAACATATTATAAAAATCATTTTTTTAAAAATGTAAATAGGATTAAAGTAGCAGCTGTAATCATTCCTAAAGAAGTTAATAACTGTTGATGGCGATTTATTTTAATATTATCTTTTTTCATTACATCTATTATACCTGTATTTTTTTCTATTATTCTTTGATTATCGTTATATTGTTTATCTAGGTCTACCAATTTTTTTCTATTATTTTCAGCAGTTTCATCAATATTAAGTTGTACACGAGTTTTTTCTTCTACTAAATTTTTGAGTTGTGTAATATCTTCATTTATATTGGAATAATTTTCCATAATTATTTCATCACGGGAGTAAGCAATATAATTAGACATTGTATATAATTATGTTATATTTATAATTCAGTAAAAATAAAATATAAAATAGTGGTAGATAAACCCGCTAATAATAAGTTGGAATACATAACATAATTTTCTTCCTCTTTGTTTTCTTGTCTAATAGAACCATTTGTAAAGCTAATTTCGTCTTTATTATTTTGGATAAAAGTAGCATTATTATGTATTTCATCTAACATTTTATTATTATTATTATTTGTAGCCACAAATTTTTGAATGAAATCATTACTTTTGTTTGCATTAACACTAGTAACAACTCCTAAATTATCTTTTAAATCTTTATATTTTTCTTGTTTTTCAGGTGGTAAAGAATCAAACATTTCTTGTAATGATTTGGGATTTTTTTCATCAATATTTTTATTTATATCATCAATAAATTCATTGAGTAACGATTGTGAAACATCTGTTTGTTGTGATATTTGTTCAAGTTCTTCATTACTAAAATTAATTATTCTAGACACTTGTGTTATTATTTTATTGGCGGCAATCCAATCATCAAAACTAACTTGTAATTCTTGAGCAGTTTGTTCTTGTATGGTATCTTTTATAGTTTGAATATAATCTTTATATTCTTGATTAAAACGGGTTACATCATCTAATTCTTGTTCAGATAAATATTGTTTATGTTCTTCGGGTATGCTTTCAACAAATGATTCGCTCATATTCGTAGTAAACAAATATTCTATAGTTGAACGATAAACACCATATAATAATTGTTGAATAGGTTGAATGATAAATGGATAAAGCAATAATAAACCAATAATTACTTTGTTAATAGGCAAAACGGTTTTAGTATTCATTAAAAAAACATAAATGAAATAGCCTAATACTAAATAATACAAAATAATCAAAACTGTATTGAAAATAGTTAATGAAGATGTATTGTTTGTTTTATAATTTACTAAATTATGGTTAATAGAATTTCGCTCTTTGTGCGATTTATTTTCATTTTGCATTATTTTGTTTGAATATTTTAAATTGTTATAAAAATGATAATCAAAAGCTTTCATATATATATATTAAATGATATTTCTATTTTTTAAAATTAAAAATACTACTCCAAATATACCAATAGTCAAATTAATACTATCAACTACTGCTAAATTATAATATTCATTCGCATCTTGATAACGTTCTTTGTCTTCTGATGATTGAGTTTGATTATCATGCAGTGTTGTACTGAGACCTTGATATTCACACCATGCTCTTTGCATACAATGTTTGATATTTTCATCGCTTTTATTATAATTACTATCATTACAGTTAATACTTTCATTAAATCCTGCATCTAATTCGTTACATGAAGCATCGCTTAACATAATTTGTTTATAATCAGGTGATAAATATTGTATTTGATATTCATCAATGTTTGAAAAAGGTTCAACATCACTTACTGATTTATTTGCTTCTGCAAATTGTTTTTCTAATTCATCTAATGCTTTTAAACTCGCGTCGGTTTTTTTTAATCTATCGGTTTTATTTAAATTATATTTTACGTCTCCGGTTTGTCGTTCAATTTTATCTGTTTTAATTTGTAACCTTTTTTTGTTATTTGATAATTCTTTTTGTTTTTTGTCTTCTTTCATATTATATATTATAGTATCATAAGTTTTATTGTTATTTAAATCCATTCTGTATATATCTTTTTTTTTTACTAACTCTTTTTCATGCATATATTTTTTGTAAAATTCATCGTTTAAAAGGCTTTGATTTCTATTTTTAGTAACTGAAATTTTATTTTGAATATTATTTAATTCTACTTGAAGGTCTGAATCAATATTTGTCTTTTCATTTGATATATTGCTATGTATTTCTTCAATATTTTCATTTAATACCTTAATTTCATCCAGTAATTGTCTAGTTTTATCATTTATTTCATTTATTTTAGCTTCTTTATCCGTTTGTAATTTACCTAATGTAGGAACTCTCTCTAATTCATCTTGTAAAATACTTATTTCTTTTAATTTATTTTGAACACTTCGACGATAATTATTTATTTCAGGACTCCTGTTAAATTTTAATGATTTATTTTTGATTAGATTATTTGTGTTGATAGTCTCTTTCATTAAATCACGTAATAAATCATTCGCAATGTTATATAATTCGTTTATTTCTGTATGAGGTTTTTCATATATTTCAGTTTGTGAATATGGAAATATGGAAGACATTATTATATATTAGGTTTACATAAATATATAATAAAAATTATTTAATTTTATAAATCATTGTACATAAAGTGAGTATACCTAAAGACATATTCATTGTGTTAGTATAATTATAATGATAATTATCTTTATTGTCCTTAAATCGTTTACGAGTTCCTGGATTGATATACATTTCATTTTCTAATTCGTTATTATTGTTTCTATTTTCACATATTTCTTTTGTTATACATTTATCTTTATTAATATTGAAATACGGTTCTTCACAATATTTATCAGACTCAAATTCATTAAGTAATTGGTCACAATTTTCTTGATTTAAACGATAATCTTCATATTTTGGATCCATATATTTCATGTTGTATTTATTTAAATTAGTGAATTTTTCTATTTGATATTTGTCTTGTGTCTTTATATTATCGTCGATTAATTGTTGTTGACTTTGTATGATATTATCACCAGTAGTATATGCATGACCTAATATATTCGATTTATTCTTTTTATCTTGAACCAAATCTTTCACATTATCTGTAAATAATCTTTGTTGTTTTATAGTATCGTTTACATGTTTTAAATCCATATTGTTCTCACTTATTATTTCATCTAATTTTCTTAATTTTAATCTATTTTTTATTTGTTTAGTTTTCTCGTTTAAATTAATTTCTTCTTCTTGTAATTTTTGGAGTTCTTTTTCTCTGGCGACTGTTTCCTTTCCAATATTTTTAAGTTCAAGATCAAGCATATTTCGTTCTATTTCTGTAGACATGTTTTGGTCATTCACTCGATTGTATACTTCATCTAAATTATTCAAACTGTTATCTAATAGATTTAAAGTAGTACTATCCTTAACATTCTGGTGATATAATTTGATAGAATCATTTTTATCCTCAATAGTACTATCTAAATTATCCAAGTTATAATTTATTTTATATTGATTATACCATGTTTCGGTAGCCTTTTCAGCTTCTCTTCCTGCAGATTGTTTTAAATTATTTATTTCTTGTTTGCGGTCGGTTTCTGCAGTTGCTAAATATTTCTCACGGTCTAAACGTTTTTGTATTCTTGCTTTATTTGTAGTTTCAGCATCGGTTATTTGTCTTTGTAATTCATCTCTATCATCTTTTAGTCCATCTAATTCTAATTGAAATTGTTCTTTATTTTTTTCAATTATAACATTTATAAATTGAGCTTCGACAGCATTTACAAAACCATTTATACTATTAATACGTGTTTTAAAATCAGTTAAACTTGGTAAATTATCCATACCATAAGCATTATTCATATCCTGAATTAATTTTGGTACAGGCAATAGTTTTATTCTTTGGCTTATAATTTGAATATTTTGAGTAATAATACCTTCTGCCTCTTGAATAGATTTAATTCTACGTTGAATATCTTGGGTCTGTGTTTTTAAGATATTACTTGAAAATCTATTTGTATCATAATAACCAATAGGAAATGGAACTGTTAAAAACACATGTCGTTTTTTTTCATTGGTATTAGCTTTATTTATTATAGAAACTATATTAGAGGTTTTATTTTGATAAATATCGTATGTTTTTTGTTTATTATAAGAGGATTCATTTATTGTTTTTCCATCGCCATAAAGTCCATATTCAATTGGTACTAATTGAAGTTTCCAACCGCCCTTATCAAAATCGCTTTTTTTGAAAGCAAATACACAACTTCCGTCACCACCTCTACCAGAATTATATCCGATTCGGGGGTTCCCACTATTCTGATTTGGAGACTGTGATGACGCACCCCCGCCTCCGCCGCCACTACCCTTTCTACCGCTACCTGCATGACTACCACGACCTTGACTATAATGCCTACCTCCTAAACCGCCACCATAAGCATTTTTTTTAGCAACATCTCCTCCTTCAGCACTACCTCCTCCCCCTCCTCCTCCATAACCTTGATTATCAATCCATCTAATTCCATCACCGCCAACTCCTCCTTGCGTTAGACCATTCCATCTCCCTGCACCGGTTTGTCCACCGCCGCCGCCGCCGCCGTATGCCGATGATCCACCGCTTTTACCAGTCGCACTCGTCCCACCTGGTCCACCGCCGCCGGAGTTATAGTTTCCATTCAGCCCTTTCTTCCCCGATTTCGCTGTACTCGTTTTATTATTTAGGGTAAGAGTTGATGCATCGCCATCATGGCCATTATTAGGTGGACAACTGTACATCCCATAATTACAATCTATTGCACCACTAGGATGATTCCACCGAGCACCATGACCTAGTCTCATTTTTATCTTATTTTGAGAATTAATAGTTTGGTCGAGTTCTAATACTTGTCCTCCACCACCACCGCCGGCACCATATGAGTATGCATTACCACCACCACCACTTCCGCCTCCACCGACTAACAATATTTTTGCGTTTATTTGCCCATTAGGTAGGAGTGATGAATAAAATGAAATGGTATAATTAACACTTGATTGATTTGCAGGTGGATAAAAATAATAAAAATAATAATTGTTATAATCTTTCACTTCATAACTATTAACCATTATTTGATATGCAATATGATCATCATAATGTTTTGAAAATAACATTGTTTGACTAACATATCTACTTGCTACTGCGTCATTAATTGTGTTAGTTACAGAAGTAGTTGCAGTTAATCCTGTTTTTATTAATTCATTGATTGATTTATTAGGAGATGGTGCAAATTGAGTTTGTGCGGGTAAAACAACTTTACTTATAGTTTTATCAAACGCATCCATCGCAACTACTTTTAATTCACTGGAAGGATTAATGTATACGCGTAAATTAGTACAACCTTGAAATGCCTGATAACCAATGGTTTGTAAACTATCTGGAAGATGTATAGTATTAAGATTAGTACATCCTTGAAACGCATTATTCCCAATACTAATTAGTTGACTCACGGGATAAAAAAAGACATTTTTTAGTTTTGTGCATGATTTAAAACATTTATCTTTTATATATTTTACAGATGATGGAATTATTATGGTTTCTACATATGTATTATTTTCAAAAAGTGATTCTCCAAGTGCTACAACGCCATCTACGATATTTATTTTCGTATCTTTATAAGCCCGTCCTTTATCGACAGATGAGTATCCACCCGAGCTACTATTACTCGCAATATCAATCACATCTTTCACATTACGATAGGTAGCTAGTTGAATATTTTCTGTATCTGTAATATACTTTTCAATAGTTTGAATATGAGATGCATTTCGAGGTGTAATTTCTTGTTTTTCAAACCCTTCACGTGTTACATAATTAATAGATACATTATCTTCAAATGGAAATTTATTATTTTGATATGCTTTACGTATTTCACGAATTGTATCCGATGTAATACTAGATTTATTTACCTTGACAAAATAACTATTTACTATATATCGATATCCAGATCCAATCGTATTATTATCAACCCTTGTACCCAAATGTCTATCATTAGAGTGATTCCAATCATTATGATATTTACGTAAATCAGAACCATCAAGTTTCTCTCCTGTATTAGGGTTATATAATTTAAGAGTAGTAGTACTAGAACTATAACATTTACAACAACGAGCCATTTTTGAACATTCATTATTAGTATAATGATTATTCCATCCCCAAGCCAGGTTGAAACCGCATTCCCTACCCTTGTTTCGATCACCGTGGACGGAATACTGCGTTTTAGTGTGCTCTGGAATATCCATACCATTACATTTTATAGTAGAGTTTACATCATGAATAGGATAATATTTATTATTATATACAATCGTCCATTTATCTTTAAACAATTCTTCGTCTCCGTTATACTGAGTAAATATATTATATACCACAAACGGCTTATATGATAACCAAGAATTTATATCCTTTGTATCTTTATGATTCCATAGGTTTCTTTTGAAATTATTATTATTTTTTGGTAAGTTTACACTTGTGATAGCAGTACCACGGAATGCATTTGGACCTATTTCTTGTATTGTAGATGGTAATTCAATTTTCGATAGTTTCGAATAACCTTTAAATTCATTAATCCCTATTTTTTTTAATGTTGAAGGAAAGTGAACCGTATGTATTTTTTTTTTCGTAGAGGATAAACTTTCCTGATTAAAAAATCCATTTATTTCTTCAATACCTTCACCAATATATATATCTACATTATATCCTTTAAATGTCTCTATATGCCTTGTTTTCACCCTATTTGTTGCGTCTAATATAGGATTTACAGTTCCATCAGTATTTAAATTATGAATATAAACATTTGTAGTGGTATTATAATAGGTTTCTATCGAACTTTCTTGTTTACGTAACCAATAATACGAAACAATTATAATAATAATTAATAATATGGATATAACTAATAATTTATTTTTCATTTATAATTTATAATAGGATAATATAAATTATAATATATTTTATTTCTTTATTCTATAAATAATAAAACCGGCACTTAGTAATCCTAAACCCAATAAAAAATGGGTTTTATTATTGGTAACCATATTTGTAAATGTTTCATTACGGTTCATAGTTTGAATTTGATTAATAAATTGCATATCTTTATCTATTTTTGATTTGATATTATCTTTGCTTAATATGTTATGTGCATTTTGAGAAGCCAATTCTAATGCTCTGTTATCTTTTTCTAAAAAATTATATAATTTCTTATTTGCTTTATTTTCTAACGATGCATATTGTAATTGTAAATCTTTTTGATTGTTATTAGCAGCTGACGCTTCTAATTCTGATATAGTTTTTGCTAGATTTGTTTGATGAAGTTTATCTGACCCTTGAAGATTTTGTTCTAATATGTCGATTTGTGTTTCTTTCTCTTTCAATTGGTCGTTATGCTTTGATATTAATCCTGCTTTTGTATTATCAAATTGAATTTGATTACTTTCAATAGTTCTTTGATATTCTGTATCTTGTTCATCTAATTCTTTTTCATGTTTTGCTTTTAATTCTTCTACTTTCATATCAAACTCTTCTTGAATATCTAGTCGGTCTTTGCGAGCGCGTTTGATATAATCATCTAATAGTTGTTTTTGCATTTTTCTTTCCACTTCAAATTCTTGGTCAATGTATTTTAATTTTGTATTATTATATCCGTTTAATGATTTTTTTAAACCATCAATTTCTTCAATTTTATTTGCATATTCATTTACTTTACTTTGAAGTGCAGTAATATCCTGATTCGTTTGATTTAAATTAATATCAGGATATTCATCTTGTATAATACTGGTTAATTCATTTTTCCATTTAATTAAACAATTTAATTGAGGAGTTCGGTCAAGTTCTCCATATACTGTATATACAAGTTGAGAACCACCCTCCACAGTTATACCACCAGGTACAACAGTACTATCATTATTGTATTCGCTATATTCTTTTAAAGGTTGAGTTTCTTTTAATATTTCACATTGGTATTGATTGGACATATTGTATATATATTATATATAATATATATAATATATTTCTAAATTATCATATTTAAATGCATATACGATAATATGTATAATTCATACTGGTTGCACTATTTCGGTCAAATTTGCATATTTGACCAGGACGTAAAGACATAGCCAATGCTTGTGGGTCAAATCGGGATATTTCAGGAATTTTCTTAATATCAGTAATATTATATGTTTTTTGTAATTGTTGAACGTTTTCATCATCTAAAATTTCACATTTGGGAACCAAACTATGATTTAAAATATTGAATTGTAAGCGGGTAATACGATGTAATACAACGAAAATACCCATCTTATCATATAAATATTTGATTTTTGTAATAATAGTATCATTGGGTTCATCTTCAACAATAATAAGAAGAGTATCATTTTTGGTTAAAACAGTTTCTATATGAAACAATTCATCTATAAATTCATCTAAAACATTGGGTTTAATTTGCTTAGAGTCCAAAAAGTATTTAATATATGTTTTTGTATTGTTATTTTGATGGGTTACTAAAAAGTCTAATTGTTTATTTTTATACATAGCATCAATTTCATTAATACTAAAGGTCATATGATTATCAATATTATAACCTTGATATTCTAACAATTCGATAATTGTATTTCGAGATTTATAAAGGCTTAAGATTAAGTTGCTATTTTTACTCATTTTACCGTATATATATATAATATTTTATATATATATTTTTAAATCTATTCAATTTTTTATATTTATTGCATTAGCTTTTTAATCAAGAAATTATTGGTAAATATATTATCATTTGATGATGATGATTTTGTATCTTCATGTTGGGTTTCTGCAATATCGGATTTCATTTGTATATTATCTTCAGGAACAACATCGGGTATTATATTTTTAGCAATAGAAGACGAAGAAGCAGAAGGTATTTGACTCGCATCGCCGCCATTTATAATAACTGGTGCAAAATGAATAGTGGGATTAGTTTGGTCATTTTCAATAGGTTTGATTCCTTTATTTTGAGAAACATGTTCTTGCATAGTATCTTTTATTTGAAGCGAATTATCGTATTGTAAATTACTATCAAAATGGTAATTATCTGTTTTATAAATATCAATATCAGTAACAACTTTAATACTTTGGTCTCGTGATAATCCATCCATAGTATCAGTTTTAATAGTCATAAATTGATCTCCGATATTGGAAATGTTCCATAAACGATTGGGTAATTTATCACCTCTATAATGAACAGTATCTCCTACTTGATAAGTTTCTTTGGTCATACTTCCACCTGCAGGTGCGAATGGTGGACTGTCTGGCGCGAATGGTGGACTGTCTGGTGCGAATGGTGGACTGTCTGGCGCGAATGGTGGACTGTCTGGCGC
>Ga0222716_10003860_pt1 | contig 11875 bp, 7 predicted proteins | sample C33_13DmetaG_FD_165044 | JGI IMG/M metagenome (GOLD analysis project Ga0222716, IMG submission 165044) | Estuarine water microbial communities from San Francisco Bay, California, United States - C33_13D | ecosystem: Environmental > Aquatic > Marine > Unclassified | place: USA: California... | reverse complement strand
CTGATTGTTCCATTGTTGGGTCAGTAATATCCATGAACCAAAATGTAGTATAGTATAATAAGAACATGTACACGCTTAAGAAAGCACGAGGTATAATCCTCCAACTATCCACAGCTTGTGCTACAAATATAAGTTTTTGATAAGGGTTATCGTTCTTGATATCCTCTAACTCTCTTATCCTATCTTTTAGTGCTGACTTCTCCTGAAGAAGTTCCATAAACTTATTAAGGTCTATCTCGACCTCATTCCTATCCATGTCGCCACTAAAGCCACCCATATTATTCTGTTGCATAATGCCCTCTTACTTTTTAACTAAGCTGCCACCGAAGTACATACCTATGATTGCTGATACAAGGTTAGTATCTAGTTGTGTTATTACCAAGCCTTGAAAAGTTATCCATTCAAATACTTCTCTACCGTCTGTAAAGAATAAAAAGCCCGGATGAAATAGTGTATATCCTACTGTTACATCAACATCTGGATAATATACTGCTACCAGTTTAGGGAGTATAACGATTGCAAAGACAGATGATAGAGCAATGATACGTCTTGTCCATTGGAATCCTTTGTCTTGTACGTTACGTGCAGACTCTACAGCTTTAAGTTGAAACTCACCTCTTGTAATCAACATCTTCTGCTCATCTTGTTTAGCCTTCATACGCTGAGACCATAGGCTTAATACACTACTGAGCAGTGTAGAACCTAGCATAGTTATAATTTCAAATGGGAACATATTATGTATCTATTGTTAAGGTTGATTCAAGTAAATCGTTGACAGAGTCTAGTAAATATTCAGGAACATCAACCCCTAATATATTATCTTCGTTATGTGCAATCATAAAAGATTCTATTAAGTCTTCGTATAAGGGCCGGAAGTCTTCACGTTTTAACCAAGGTTCGTTACATCTTGTACGGGCTTTACAGTCTATACGATATGCGATGTCTAGTTGTTTTTCTGTGTATAGAAGCATTATTATTTTAAACTTGAAAGTGCTACTACAAAATCTTCTACTCTATTTGGAGATTGTCGCATCCATTTGGAGTCTCCGTCTCCTGCTGAATTTAATTGTACTTGTCTTGCAGCTTCTTTGTAGTTTCTTTCTTGTAAAGCTTTATAAGCTAAAGGAAATTTTTGTGTCCAATTTGTACCAAGCTGATAATTTACTGAACCTAACACGGGTAAAAAGTTTTTATCCTCTATATTCAAATCTTTTATTTGTTTTTGTGCTGCTTGATATGCGTTTCTTGTATCTTTTACAAACCATTGATTAACTAATTGTTTAGGTACAACGTCTCCTTCTCTGTACTGAGCAAGTTCTTTCTCGACTAATTTGTGACCATGACCAGCAGTTAATACACCAGATTTATCCATTCTGTTTTGATAAACAATGTGTTGTCCTTGCTCATTTAACTTAACTCCTTCTCTTTGTTTTAGTAAAGCTAAATATGCTTGATATCTTTCATCTCCACCCTCTACAAAACCTAAACGCTTAACTCCTCGTTCTTTCTTTTCAATACCACCGTATTCATCTTCTTGCGGTAGACCTACTTCTGCTTGTTGTTGAAGTGCATACAGTTCATTCTCTAAAGGAGTATTCCCTGTCACTTCACTTTGAGCCATACCACCAACTATAAAGCCTTGACGGGGTGTTCTAGTTTCTTCTTCTTCTTCGTAAGGTTCACCTGTCAACGGATTAATCCTAGTCTTAGGGTCGTCTTTAACTTGAGGAACTATGTAACCACCTCTAACATTTTGTTGTCTAGTGTCTGCTATAGTTTTAAATCTATTAACTTCGTCTTCTAAGTTTCTGTAAAGTTCGTCTAGTTCTTGTTCAGCTTCATCTTTACTAAGTTTCCCTTGACCATAATCTTTTTGTATTTTATCCACAGCTTTTTTACTTGCTGCATAGAATCTTCTAAACTCCGCACCCTTAATACCTAGTAACTTTGAGACCTCTGTAGGCTGTAGTTTAAAACCAAATACACTCATAATAGCTTCAAAGGGTGTATAGGTTGTACCATACTGAGCTTCTGTGCCTTCTTTAGCCCTTCTAAAAGCTTGAACAATTTTCTTAGAACCAAACGTTTCACCGAATGGGTCATACTTATCAATAGCGGTCATATCAGCACTAGGTTTTTGCAGTGCTGTAAATAATGGTACAGAGAAAGCTGTGCTAGGTATGTTAGGAGTTAAACGACTAAGTATGTGTTGTAATTTAACTGCATCATCATTACCTAATCCTAGACCTTCAATCTTTTGTAATGTAAAAGGGTCAACCCCTGTCATAATAGGTATCATAATTTCACCAAGAGCACCAAAGCTAGGTGTTAAAGTTGTTGGAAGTTTTATAGACCTATCATCTGTAAATGGAAGAGGTATACCAATACCTTTTTCACCAACAGTAAATACATCACCACCTGGTATAAATCTTTTTACATCTATATACAAAGGTATTTCTTCGCCTTTTGCTGTTCTTCTTTCTGATGCAAAAGGTAACTTAATAGTAGTAGATGGGAGAAAAGGCATTCCAAATAACTTTTGTTTCATCTCTTCACGCATCACTTCACGTTCAGCTTCTTCATCACCAGGTCCAAAAGTCTTACCCGCTTCGTTTAATAAGTGTGCACCTAACGACCACTTTGCAAACTTCCAAGGTCTTTTAATTGCTGCTTCAGCTAGTAAAGGAATAACTCTATATGTATAAGAAAGAAAAGGTGTTGGAAATCTTCTAGCTGCATTAATAAAGGGAGCATTAATATCATAATCAATAAACCATTTTTTAGCATCTGCTGCAGCTTCTGCGGGACTCATACCTTTAGAAAGTCTGTCCATAAACAATCCCATTCTAAACGCTTGGTCTTCAAGTTGATAAAACTTTTCAAGCTTACCAACTGTCATGTCATAACCTTTACTACTTAGTTTTCCAAAAACTCCTGCTGAATATTTTTGAGCATTAATAATCTCAGGTGCTGTTTCATCTGAAAGTTTTCTAAGAATATCATCACCAATTTCTGAGCTCTGTTTTGTTAGCTCTCGGCTTAACATGTCTGAATTAAATACACCATGCTCATCAGCTAGTTTAAATAACGTTGCATCTTTATCTTTACGTAAACCTTTTTGTAGTTCTGAAAAACCCCGGCCCATAAATTTATAGTTAGCATCTGCTAAATCATAAAGAATAACATTTGATACAGTGTTATTAACGTGCACAACTGGATTCCATGCAGTCTTTGTTTTTTTCCAAAGTCTATTAACTGCAAGATATCCGTTGAGTACACCATCACCATCTTCTTTTAATCTTTGTATTCTTGTTAAATCATCAAAAACTTCTTTAGGTACATACTTACCAGCTAACTGCCCATATTTTTTAATAGGTTTACCTTGTACTTTTAGTGTTTGGTTTAAAGCATCTTGAGGTACTTGTACCCAATCGTCTCCTTGAATTAATCCTTTAGATATTTTATCTTCAAAGCCTAATCGACTTAAGGAAAGAACATCATCTTTAGCTATGTTCTCATAGATTTTAAACGTTGTTAAATCGTTGGTCATTAATCGACCTGTCTCAGCAATATTGAAAGAAGCATCTTCAATCTCACCCATTTCTTGACGTTGTTTTTTTGTGTAATCTTTCCTTAAACTAATTTTTTGTGTACTTTCAAGTTTAACAAGCTCACCATCATCTGCTAAAACTTTCCAATCCCTAACATCTGTAACTGTTTCATTTAGTTTATAGTTTGCAATATTATCTTTACGTTGTTTCTCAACTTTATTGAGAATCTTTTGATAACTAACTTTACTAACTGTAGATGTTAAAGGTACAACTTCATAATCATCATAGATACCAAAGTTTTTACTACCTGGTTTTAAACTTCTAGCATAAGCTGCTTTAGTAATATTCTCAGTATTTGGCATTCCTCGAGCTCTTAACTCATCACCAATTAATCTTATCTGACGAGCTGCTTGGTAGCCTTTTTTACTTATATCTTTACTTAAGTATTTTTCGTATGTTCTTTTAAGATAAGTATCAGCATTTTTATTAAATACTTCTTGGCTTAACAAACCAGCATCTACCATATCTTGTCCGGCTTTTTTAATAACATTACGTGCTTTAGCAGAAAAACCTACTAGCTCTGGAATATCATCTATCTCACCAGTTATCATCCCATTTAAGGCTTTTCTTTGTTCGGGTGTAAGTGTTTGTGTTTCTTCTACAATTTCAGCAAACTGTGTTGCAAGAGTATTAACCTCTCCTGTACTTGCCTTTAACACATCAGTATATCGTTGAGGTAAACCATAGTTATCAACTATACCCCTTGACATAATATCTCCTATAGTTCCAGACTCAGTAGATATTTTTGATATAGCCTTAGTACCACTAACACCACCAAGAGCAAAAAGTAATCCAGCTATAATCTTTTGAGCTTCAGTTGCTTCGGGGTCATTAAATGCATTGTATCCACCTACACCGGCTGCAACACCTACAATTCCAGAACCCCAATTTTGTACAGCCACATCCCAAAGTTTGTCACCCGCTACATTATCGTAAAAACTTTTTATGTCTTCACCCATAACATCAGCCTTTTGACTTTGTTGTTCGGCAACAGCTTTACTAGCTGCTTCTTCTATTTCTTCGGGAGTTAAAGCTTTACCTTGTTGAGTTAGTAAAGCTCTGTCTTGAACATTTCTTTTTTGAATATCAGACGAGGATGGAATTACAGGCTCTCTGCCTAAAGATTTAGTTATACTTCGTGCAACTGCTGCACCGCCTAGTCCTAACACACCACCTGCTGTTACACCTGTGGCTGCATTTAAAAGTCTGCTTTCTCCTTCACCAACATAAGACATACCTGCATAAGCCCCACCTAAACCTGCTCCGTACTTAGCAGCATCAGATAAAGATTTAGATTTTTTTATCCAACCCGCTAATGGTATCCACCCTACAGGGTCTAATGCAATTGCTGAACCTAAATAAGATTGAAATGCTTTATCACCATACTCAGGATTTTCAAAGATATCTTTTAACTTTTCATCTTTATCTTTAAGAGTATCTAATAAACTAGACTTTTTAGTTAGCTTTGCATAGATTTGTTGGAGTCCACGAGATGAATCTGTCATACCCATTTTCATTGCATACTTTACAGCTTGTTGTTCGCTTAATGCTTTTGAACGTGCAGGGCTTGTCAAGTCCCTTGCAGTAACCATTTTAGGTATATTAGTTTGTTGTAAGGTTGGTGTTGTTGCTTGAGGAATCTCTGAAAGTTCTTTAGCAGTAAGCGTTTTTTTTATTACCACTAATTATTCCTCATCTTCCATTGTACCAAACTCTGTTCCACTTTTTACAACTGCTCCACCTGTACCAATTGTGTAAGTCTTCTTGCCACCCGGTATATTAAGTTGTATTTTACTACCTTTTATATTACCAAATTCTTTACTAAAAGATTTTATATCTACATTTTTACTGTAAGAAACAACACCTTTGTTGTCTACTGTTTTCATAGATTTAACAAGTGCTTTTTTAAGAGGGTCTAAACCTTCAAACCATGTATCAAATTGACCTTTTGTTCTAAAATTAAAATATTGTGGATTACCACTTGGAACAGTTTTAAATTTACCTTTTACTGGAACATCAATCATTTCACCTTTATTAGGTCCAGACTTAGCTTTACGTTTTGTTGTTTTTTTAACTTTTATAGTTTTGTTTTGAATTTTATTTAATTCACTAATAGCTTTTTGAGTATCTTTAGATTTTAAAATTCTTGGTGCAATTGTAGTAAATCCTTTTGCAAGAGCTCTTCGTCCTAGATTAACAGTTATACCTGCACCTGGAATAAGCCACAAAGCATCATCCCAAGAAAGCTCTTCACCTATTACAAAATCTTTAGTAAAGTCAAAAATAGCTTTAGCTGTATCACCAATCGTTGTTGCTTCTTCTTCAACTTCAACTTCAGGCTCTTCAACTATTATAGGTTGATAACTTTTAATAACAATTTTATCTTCTAATACATTATAACCAATAGCTTGAGTTCCGTCTAAAATATTAATTAGACCCATGCGTTCTAATTGTTGAGGACCAAAGAATTTAGCATTTTCACGTTTTGGAAAAAAGTTACCTAATGAGTCAACTCTTGAACGGTCACCTCTTTGATAATCTGTTTTTAAGTCTTCTAAGAAAGTTTCATTAGGAATAATACCATCTTTATATTCTTTCATATCGTTTTTACCTTCAAGGCTGTCAGCATACTCTCTCCAATCAGAGTTGTTTGCTAAGTTATAATCTAGAAGTGCAATATCTCCACCAATAAGATTACTTCTATTTATTGTTGTTTCTATAGGTACAAATTGATTTACATATTCATCTAATGTTTTGTAATAAGAAGGTTTGGGTACTTGAGTTGGGTTTGCTAAATACTTAGTTAAGTCTGTTTTTTCAGATTTATTACCAAGAGCATCGGGTGCAAAAAAATTATCATCACGATATAAATTATATGCTTCTTCTATTTTTGAAAAGTTTTCTCTTCTAAAACTATCAGCATCTACTTGAGAAAAAGATTTTTTAAATTTACCATCTAAAGCTTTATAGGCATACTCTGGTAAATAGTTTTGATTATTAATTAAGTCATAGTATTTTTCGTCAGCTCCAGTTACATTTTCTAATAACGATGCATAAAGAGCTTGTTCAGCTATTGGAGCAAGTTTTTGTTGATAAGGGTCGTCTGGTAAATTTGTTCTTATTTCTTCATATTGAGGTTTACCATCTAAGTCTGTCCAAGATACACTATTAATAATATAATTAATATTTCTTGGTTGCCCTGTCTTAGCATCTACAATAGTTTCTTTTTGTCTTGTGCCTATTTTTGTTGTGACATCTTTTTTAATATCTGCATTTTTTAATGTCTTTGCAATCTTGTCCGTAAGCTCGGGACTAAAAGTATAAATAGCTTTTAAGTCTTTATTTAAACTGTCAATCTCTGAAAGTTTTGATTTAGAAATATTTTCATTGTAACTTTTCTTTAAGTCTGCAGCACTTGTATAGTTTAATCCTTGTCCTCTAAATAAACTACCCATGCCTTTCATAACATTAAAGTTGTTTGCTCTGCTTACATTATTAAATATATTTTGATAAGCTTCATCAATAAACGCACCTTGTTTAGCGGCATCTTCTGTGTAAGGAATACCCGCTTCGTTAAGTTTTTCTCTTAAAGACATAAAATTCTTTTTATAAGCATTAGAAGCATCTGTTAAAGTTGGACCATAAGCTTCGTCTGGATATGATACAGTAAGTTTTTGTTTTTCAGTATCAGCTACAGGTAAATTTAACAAAGCTCTTTGGTCTAGTAGTTCTTTAGCTTTAGCCTTAGAAAAAGCTTCTAAGTCTCCACCATAGTTATCTTGCAAATCTGTTTCTAAATCACCAAACTTATTAAGTTGCATTAGTTGATTCTTTTTATTTTGAGCATCAAAGACTTTTTCTTCTTGTAATCTTGTTATGTTTTCAGCAATGTTAGATTGTCCAAACTTTTTAACAACTCCAAGACTTTGAATAACTTCATCAATACCTTTTGTATCTTGTCCTGTTGCTTGTTTGTAAACTTTAGATTTTGTTATATCTTTTGTGTATTGACTTGCCATAATTATTTACCTAATAAACTTGTTCTTTCTGTTGGTTCGGGTCTGTCTAATAATCCCTTTACTTCTTCTACTGTTTCTTCTGGAATTTCTTCTATCTTTTGTTGTAACTCTCTTGTTTCACCTGTTGGAAGTTTTAAACTTTTTAAAGAAATCTTTTTAATTCCATCCCTAACTAAGTCTGATGCTTCTTCTAATTTTGCATCTTGATTTACATCTTCAGCAGCATCTTCTTCATCGTCTCCTGCATAGAGTTCATAACGAAGCCCTACCTTTTCTGCGAGTGCCATAATAATAAAACCAACAGACTCAACAAGTAACATCATTAAATCAACATCCCATAATCCACGACTGTAACCACTTAATAAATAAGTTCTAGTCATAACATCAATAGGAAGACCATCAGAAATAGCATCTGTTAAAGCAATAAATTTTTCTTTATCTGTTAGTTCTTCTAAGATATAAAGTTCTGCTTCACGTCTGTTTGTAAGCTGTGGTGGTGATTCCCAAGGATACTTTTGATTTGGGCTGTTGGTAAGACTTTGCCCAGGAACAGGGCCAGTGTAGTTAATTAACTTATCAGCAGATTCTGGATTCATAAATTGTTCTTTCATGTTTTAAATACCCATCCTAATAGTTGATTGTGGAACTTGTACAGAGTTAGCTCTTAAAGCTTGACCAAAACTAAATGGGTCTCCACCGTAAAAACCAGCATCTGCAAAGCCTTGCATAGTTTGAGGACCTGCAAATCCTGCATCAGCAAATTGATTTCCATAAGCTTTTGTATAATCATTAGATGTAGTAACGTCTGTAGATAATGGCGTTACTTCTATCTGTTGATATCCGGTTCCTTCAGTAGCACTTGAGGGAGCTCCTTGTAGTGCTGATGCTCCACCTGCAAATTTACCTAACTGCGTTGCTTCTTGTTGTAATACATCAAATTGTGTAGCTGCGGGATTGGCTTCAACCATATCCATGTAGCCTTTATTAACTCTTTGTAAATTTCTTTGATAATTCATTAACCTTTTGTTTTGATATATTTGGTCGTCTGTTAAAGTTCCTTTAGCAACAGTTGTAGTTTGCGGAGTTAATTCAACTAACTCAAGGTCATTTTCTCCAATATAAGATACTTTTTTATCAAAACCAGTAACAACATCTACAGTCTGTCCTTGTGATTTAACTAAATCAAGATTTGGTTTAGGAATATCAGTAGAACTAAATTTAACACTTATGTCAGAAGCTTTTAAAGGGTCAGGTTTAAAGTCTGAAGTTAAGTCATACGAAGGTTTTAATAATGATGAATCAGTTTTTAAATCAACTTTAGCCCCTCCAACTTGAGGAGTTCCACTCTCAGTATAGCCTTTTGTTTGTAAGTCTTCTCCAAGCTTTGAAGCATCTGTCATTGCAGTGTCGGGAGTAATGTTTGCTGTAGGTAATCCTACTTTCATTCTAAAGTCGTCTAGTTTTCTTCCTACAAAGTTTGATAGTTTATCTGATGCTCCTTCTGTATACCCTGCAGTTCCTGGTCTTGCAAAAGAACCTCCAGTTACTTTATTTAAAGTACCGCTTACTAAATCTGTAACTTTTCCATATACATTGCCGACAGCATTACCTGCAACACGAATACCATTCATGACAGCCCCTAAAGGACCACTGAGTCCTTGAGCCCACGTACCAAACGTTGACCAAGCAGCTCCAAGCCCTGGCATCATAAGAGTAAGAGCAAGTGTACCTATTGGACCAAGCTTACCAAAAGCTTTACCAATTTTACCCAAGCCTTTCTTTAAAGCTCTACCTGGATTTTTAAGTACTTTCTTAATTCCTTTAAATGCTTTTTTTATAAATTTCTTAAACATAGTTTCTCCTTTAACCTGTTGGGTCAAATAATGCTAAAAAGTCTTCTAGTCTAGTCATATAGGTCGGACCTTTCAAAGCTGAATTTTCTCCTTGCATACCTGCTACAGCTATATTAGTTTCTCTATTAGCTGCGTTTTCTGAAGATTTCCAAATATAATCAAACTCATCTCGCACTTCTTGCCACAAAGCAGCTTGTGCTTGAGTGGTAATACCGTAAGCTTGTTGAGCATTAAGCATATTAATTTGTTGTTGAGCTGCAGTATTAGCTTTAGTAATACCCCTTCTCCATTGAACATTGCTTTGTTCAATAACTAAAGAGTTTTGAGCATTAAACTGTTCTCTAGCAAAATCTTGTTGTGAGTTGTATTGGTCTACACTAGCTGCTAATTGTGCATTAAATTTATTTACATCTGTTTCTCGTTGAGCTCTTCTAGCTTCTGCTTGGTTTGATTGTACAGCATTAAATTGTTGCATAGCATCGTTACGTTGAGCATTGTTTAATTTAACTTGAGTATTTAAATTTGTCATAAACTGTTGCGTTTGATTCTCACTAGCAGCATTAAATTGTTTTGCTGCGTTTTCTGCTGATTGATTACTCAACAATGCTTGTTGTTCTTGTTGAGCTCGTAAAACATTTGTTTGTTGGTCAGCACTAAACTGAGCCATATCCATTTGTAGGAATGCTTGAGCATTTTGTATTTGAGACTTTTGATAAAAATCTGCATCAGCTAAGTTAGCTTGAGACATAAGTAAAGCATTTTGAACTGCAGACTGTTGGTCAAAGTTTGCTTCTGTTATTCCTACAGTTTGTAAAAACTTGCTATTAGATAATGCTATTTGTTGGTCAGAATTAAACTGAGCCATATCCATTTGAAATACTGTTTGTGCGTTTTGCAATCCTGTTTGTTGAGCTCTTGCAGCGTTTGCTTCTGCTTCTTGAGCTTCAATAGATTTTTGCTGTCCTACACTAGCTTGTATAGCTTGAGCATTTGCTTGAGCTAAAGGCATAGCTGATGTTATAATAGCATTGAACAAGGCATCTCTACCTACGGTTGATGCTGACATACCACGTTTAGCTAACATTGATTCTACTGATGCAACAGCAGGTCTAGCCCATGTAGGAATCTCACCTTCTTCAATACCTTTAATTAATGTATCTAACTGATTAGATACTAGTGCTTCTTCTGGAAGACCTTCAATAATTCCTCTTTGAGTTTCACTAAACTCCATTAATCTAGCTTCTAAAGATTCGGGGTCGTTACCAAGCTCTGTTATATCTTCTTCACTTAAACCTGCGTTAGTTAATTGTTTTTTAGCTCTTGTAACTCTTGCTAAAGAAGAGCCAACATTTTCTGCAGCAGTTGCTTTAGCTTCGGGACTTAATATCCCGACAACTCTTTCTGTTAAAGCACCTGGTATAATTTCTACTTCTGCACCTTCAATAGGCGTAATCCTATCTACTTGAGCAGCTTGAGCTATAGCTTCATCTGATACTTGACCTTGAGCAGCTTCTAAATCTGGAGTTTTATCAATCTGAGAAACATCTTCAATCTTTGAAGTTGTAATAGGTTGTGGTGCTCCAACATCGGGAGCTCTTACTCCTTCTCTAACTTGTTCGTCTGCACCAACTCTAGCTTTATAATCTTCTGACTCTAGTGGTTTTCCTGTTGGGTCTATTTGAAATCTAGGGTCTTCTTTATTAATAATTTCATCAGCACTCACAGTAGCTGTAGCAGCTTCTGCTTTTAAACCTAATTCTTCTATACCAAGCTTACCTGTAGCTATATCTTCTTGACGTTTAGCAGACTCATCAACTCTAAATTCTCTTTCTCTTGCAGCAGGACTTATAGTACCTGATGGAGATTCACTAATAGGAGTGTCTATTTCTGGAACATCTCGAGGTGAAGGTGTCGGTGCAGGTGTCGGTGAAGGAGTCGGTGAAGGAGTCGGTGCAGGTGTAACCGGAGGAACTCCTCCTGGAATTGTAGGCATAGGAGCATTACCGTTTTGTTGTGTGGGTAAAACGGGCTCACCACCTTTAGGTGCAGGAGTTTTTATATTTTTAACTTGGTTATACTCTTGTTCACCACGACTATTACTTGGTTTCTTTTTTATAGCTTTTTTTAAAGGAGTATCTTCAACCTTATTACCTGTAGCATAACTTACTCTACCACCTTTGCTCATGTCTTTTCTGTAAGCTTTAAATTTTGTTCTTTTATTTCTTGCCATAATTATACCTTATTTTACTTTACCTCAAATAGCTTATCAAGCTTTTCACCAATTTTATCTATTCTATCCATGAGAATACCCATGTCATTTCTTAACTCATCCTTGGTTACGTACTCCTTTGCAAGTTCTTCACGTGTCTTATTGACAAGTATTTCGAGTCTT
>Ga0222716_10003859_pt1 | contig 11875 bp, 9 predicted proteins | sample C33_13DmetaG_FD_165044 | JGI IMG/M metagenome (GOLD analysis project Ga0222716, IMG submission 165044) | Estuarine water microbial communities from San Francisco Bay, California, United States - C33_13D | ecosystem: Environmental > Aquatic > Marine > Unclassified | place: USA: California... | reverse complement strand
CGCTTCAGGAATATCTGCTCCTGGCAGAAACTTAAATTTAGTTTTAAGTTATAAGTTTTAAGTTCTACAAATTTCATCTAAAATAGTTACTTTCGCTTTTAGTAAATTTCGATTTATTCACAATGGCATTTAAAGAATACAAAGGTTTAAATTTATCTCAAGTTGCTGATGAAGTTCTAGCAGAGTGGGAGAAAAATCGCTCTTTTGAAAAAAGTATTAGTTTAAGAAAAAACGCTTCTAAGTTTATTTTTTACGAGGGACCACCATCGGCTAATGGTATGCCGGGGATACATCATGTCATGGCTAGAAGTATTAAAGATATTTTTTGTCGATACAAAACCTTGAAAGGGTTTCAGGTTGACAGAAAAGCAGGATGGGACACACACGGACTTCCAATAGAACTTAGTGTTGAAAAGGATTTAGGAATTACAAAAGAAGATATCGGTACTAAAATTTCTGTTGAAGATTACAACAAAGCTTGTAAAAAAGCTGTAATGAAATATACGGATGTATGGAACGATTTAACAAAAAAAATGGGGTACTGGGTAGACATGAGCAATCCTTATGTTACTTATAAATCTAAATATATTGAATCTGTTTGGTGGCTTTTAAAAGAGCTTTTTGATAAGAATTTAATTTATAAAGGCTACACTATACAGCCATACTCGCCAAAAGCAGGAACAGGTTTAAGTTCACACGAACTTAACCAACCTGGCACTTATCAGGATGTAAGTGACACCACAGTTACGGCACAATTTAAAGCTATAAACAGTTCTCTTCCATCGCTGCTTTCAAGCTATGAAGATTTATATTTTTTAGCCTGGACGACTACGCCTTGGACACTTCCTTCAAATACAGCTCTTACTGTTGGTGCAAAAATAAAATACAGTGTAGTGTCTACTTTCAATCAATACACCCATGAATTTACTAATGTTGTTTTAGCAAGTGATCTTGTTTCAAAAGTGTTCAGTGGAAATTATTTACAAGTTAGCTCAAATAGCGATTTTAAATATGACTCTAAAATCGACAAAAAGATCCCTTATTTGGTTAATGAATCAATAAATGGAAATGAATTAGTTGGAATAAAATATTATCAGCTTTGGGAAGACGCTCCATTGCCTTACAAAAATGCTGAAAATGCTTTTAGAATTATTGAAGGTGACTTTGTGACAACAGAAGATGGTACTGGAATCGTTCATACTGCTCCTACTTTTGGTGCAGATGATGCAAAAGTTGCTAAAATGGCATCACCTGAAATACCTGCATTATTAATTCTTGATGAAAACGAACAGCCTGTTCCTTTGGTTGATTTACAAGGAAAATTTAGAAAAGAACTTGGTTTTTTAGGAGAAAAGTTTGTTAAAAACGAATATTATGAGGAAGGAAATGTCCCGGAAAAATCTGTGGATGTTGAAATCGCTATTAAATTGAAAGAGCAAAACAAAGCTTTTAAAGTTGAAAAATATGTTCACAGTTATCCTAATTGTTGGAGAACTGATAAACCTATATTATACTACCCTTTAGACTCTTGGTTTATAAAAGTAACAGACAAAAAAGAGGATTTGGTTGAGCTTAACAAATCCATAAACTGGAAACCTAAATCTACAGGTGAAGGTAGATTTGGGAACTGGTTAGCAAACGCAAATGATTGGAATTTATCAAGATCTAGATATTGGGGAATTCCATTACCTATATGGAGAACAAGTGACTCTAAAGAAGTTTTAGTGATTGGTTCAATGAAAGATCTAAAAACGGAAATTAAAAAATCTATTTCTAAGGGTTTCATGAAAAATGATCCATTTAAACACTTCATTACTAATGACATGAGTAATGATAATTATGATAAAATTGATTTACATAAAAATGTAGTTGACCAAATCATTCTGTGTTCTGAAAAAGGTGAAAAAATGTATCGCGAACCCGATTTAATTGACGTATGGTTTGACTCAGGATCTATGCCTTATGCTCAATGGCATTATCCATTTGAAAACAAAAACAAAATTGATAATAATGAAGCTTTCCCAGCTGATTATATTGCTGAAGGAGTTGATCAAACAAGAGGATGGTTTTACACTCTTCACACTATTGCTACAACGGTTTTTAAGTCAATAGCTTATAAAAATGTGATATCAAATGGGCTTGTTCTTGATAAAAATGGTCAAAAAATGTCGAAACGACTAGGAAATGCTGTTGATCCATTTAAAACTATTTCTAAATTTGGCCCAGATGCAACAAGGTGGTATATGATTAGTAATGCTAATCCTTGGGACAATTTAAAATTTGATTTAGACGGAATTGAAGAGAGTAAACGTAAGTTTTTTGGAACTCTTTATAATGTTTATTCCTTTTTTGCTTTATATGCTAATATTGATAATTTCAAATACAGCGAGAGTGAGATTAATATATCCGACAGACCTGAACTTGATAAATGGATTTTATCTGAATTAAATTCTTTAATAGCTGAAGTTGACGATCATTACGATAATTACGAGCCAACAAAAGCTGCAAGGGCTATTTCAAACTTCGTACAATTATATTTAAGTAATTGGTATGTTAGACTTTCTAGAAGAAGGTTTTGGAAAGGATCATATAGTCATGATAAAATCAGTGCTTATCAAACGCTTTATAAATGTTTAACTGTAGTTTCTAAATTATCCTCTCCAATCGCTCCGTTTTTTATGGACAGATTATATAAAGATTTAGTTAACAACACTTCTGAAAATCCTTTGGACTCAGTTCATCATGATGAGTTTCCTGTTTCAAAATCTGAAGAAATTTATCCTGATTTACAAAAAAAAATAAGAAATGCTCAGACAATATGTTCTTTAGTTTTATCTCTAAGAAAAAAAGAAAAAATAAAGGTTCGTCAACCTCTTTCAAAAATCATGATCCCTTTTTCGAGTGAGAACGAAAAAAAAGAAATACTTGAAATTTCAGAACTCATTAAATCTGAAGTAAATGTTAAAGAGGTGGAGCTTATAAGCAACTCCTCTGGAATATTAATTAAAAAAGTTAAGCCTAATTTTAAATCTCTTGGACCCAAGCTTGGTAAAAAACTGTCTGCTGTAATGGCTAAAATTAAAACACTAAGCGATTCTGAAATTCAAAAAATTGAAGCAAATAAGCCTGTTTCTATCACTATAGATTCAGAAGATATAATTTTAGAACCAAGTGATTTAGAAATAATTTCTGAAGATATTGAAGGATGGCTAGTGGCTTCCGAAAATGGTGTTACAGTAGCTCTTGATATACAGTTGAATGATACATTAATTAATGAAGGAATCTGTAGAGAGTTAGTAAATCGAATCCAAACTTTAAGAAAAGAAAGTGGATTGTTGGTAACAGATAAAATTAATTTAAAAATTAAAAAGGATATTATCCTTGAAAAAGCTATTTTTGAGAACCAAAATTATATCTTAACTGAGACATTAGCAGAAAATTTAATAGTTTTAGATAATTTTGATGATGGCGTTGAGCTTAAATTTGATAACATTGATTCTAAATTATATTTAACAAAAATTGATTAGTTATGGCAATTACTAGATACTTAGATAAAGACTTAAAGCATTTTAAATCTTTAATTGAAGAGAAAATTGAAAAAGCACAAAAAGATTTAGCATTAATCAAAAGTGCTTACATGAATGACGGAAACAATGGTACTGAAGACACCTCTCCTACTTTTAAAGCTTTTGAAGAAGGTTCTCAAACTATGTCTAAAGAAGCTAATACTGCCCTTGCTATTAGACAAGAGAAATTTATAAGAGATTTAAAAAGTGCACTTATAAGAATAGAAAACAAAACTTATGGAGTTTGTAGAGTAACTGGAAAGTTAATTAACAAAAAAAGACTTGAACTTGTCCCACATGCAACATTAAGCATTGAGGCCAAAAATCTTCAAAAATAAATTTAGCTTTTACTTGATTAAGTCTTATGAGCTTAAAGAAATCATTACTTATTGTTTTTTTAATTTTAATTATTGATCAAGTCTCAAAGGTTTATATTAAATTAAATTTCCCATTAACTCTTTACGGTCAATTGCCTTTGTTTGATTTAGGGTGGTTCAAATTGTTGTTTATTGAGAATAAAGGGATGGCTTGGGGGGCCACAATCAATGATTTTTTACCTTTTATCTCTGAAAGAAGCGGAAAATTATTTTTAACCTTGTTTAGAATTGTAGCTGTTACTTTTATTTCTTATTGGCTTTATGACAGTATTAAAAAAAATGCAGGCAAATTATTGATAATAAGCCTTTCTATGGTTTTAGCTGGAGCAATTGGCAATATAATTGATTCTGTTTTTTACGGATACTTATTTACAGAAAGCTACTATAACGTAGCGCAATTTAACCCAGGAAATGGCTATGAATCTGTTTTTCACGGTCATGTTGTTGATATGCTTCAATTTCCAATGCTTACTTGGGAATGGCCAATGTGGCTTCCTTATGTAGGTGGAGAAAGTTTTACTTTTTTTGAGCCTGTTTTTAATATAGCGGACACATCAATTTCGATTGGAGTTGGTATGATGCTGTTATTTAATAAAAAAATGTTCCCTCAAAATTCATAAATTTTATTTGGAGTTAAACAATAGTTCATTTTAATGTCATTAATATTAATGTCTATTATTTTTTCAACTGGATCAAAAAAAGATACTCCAATTTTAATAGTGTTTTCTGAACATTTTTTTAAAAACCGGTCATAATATCCTCCGCCGTACCCAACTCTATGACCTGATTTATCAAAGCATAGTAAAGGAACAAAAACAACTTCAATTTGATTCTCATTAATCTGAATTCCTGACTGAGGTTCAGAAATACCTAGCCCGTTTTCTTTTAGTAAAGTTGCGTCTGTCAATAGAAAATTTAAAAAAGATTTATTTTCTAAATTTAATTTTGGAAGAATAACGTTCTTATCTTTTCCTTGGATAACCTGAATAATTAGTTTAGTATCAATTTCATTATTTTTTTCAATTGGAAAAAACACATGGAAATTATTATAATCCCATATGTTTAGTTTTAAAACCTGGTTTGCAATATCTATGCTAAGATCTTGAACCTTACCATCTGAAAAAGCACTTCTTTTCTTTTTAAAATTTAATCTTAGAGTTTGCTTTTTCACTTTTTCTTGGTCTTAAACTTATTGCCTTTGTAAATCATAAATGGCATAGGTAAAAGAACTGAAATAAAGTATGCAATACTTGCTGTAGATTCATCAAAAGCTGTATAAAAAATCAAGAAAATTAATGAGGAATATATTGCAAGGTTTATAAAAAACTTTTTGAAAAAAACTAAATAATTTTTTAAATCAAAAGCTTCTTTTTCTTTTTTAGACATAGTATTATAACCAGCTAATAACATGTCTGCGTTTTTTTCATTTGTTAGATACGCAACTCCGATAAAACAAATATTTGTAATAATTATTGCAATAAAAAATTCAGTTTCCATAATTTTATTAAGTGTCACTAAGATAAAAGAATTAATTTTAAACTGTGATTAGTCCATCTTTAAAAATTGAGCTTTCTACTATGCCCTCAGAACCTGGGGTCTATCAGTTTTTCAATAAAGAAGACAAAATAATTTACATTGGAAAGGCTAAAAATTTAAAAAAAAGAATTGCCTCATATTTTCAAAAAAACATTGGTTCTAGGAAGACTAAAAATTTAGTTAAAAATATTCATGAAATCAAACACATTATAGTTTCATCTGAGTCAGATGCGTTACTGTTAGAAAACTCTTTAATTAAAAAATATCAACCTAAATACAATATTTTACTGCGTGATGACAAAACTTATCCTTGGATTGTAATAAAAAAAGAATCGTTTCCTAGGGTGTTAACAACAAGAAGAGTTGAAAAAGACGGCTCTGAGTATTTTGGACCTTTCACTAATTATAAAACTGTTAGAACAATCATGGATATTTTTTCTAATCTTTATTCGCTAAGGACATGTCATTATGATTTAAGGCAGAAAAATATAATTGAAAATAAATATAAGGTTTGTCTAGAGTACCATATTGGTAATTGTCTGGGAGGATGTGAAGGGCATCAAAAAGAGGTGGACTACAACATTTACATTTCCAATATTAGAGATTTTTTGAAAGGTAATTTATCGAGTTCTATAAACTATTTCAAAAATGAAATGAAAACTGCGTCGGGTTCGTTACACTTTGAAAAAGCTCAAAAAGCAAAAGAAAAGATAGAGTTATTAGAAAATTACCAAGCTAAATCAACTGTGGTTAATTCTAAGCTAAACAATATTGATGTGTTTAGTATTATTTCTGACTCTTCTCATGCTTATGTAAATCATTTACAAGTTGCATTTGGTCGAATTGTTAGGTTTCATAATGTGGAAATTAAAAAAAAATTAGAGGAAACAGACAAAGAACTTTTACTTATGACTCTGGTTAATTTAAGGGAGAAGTTTAGTTCAAAAAACAATACTGTTATCTCAAATATTAAGTTTGATAAAATTTTAGATTTGAAATTTATATCCCCTAAAGCAGGAGATAACAAAAAGTTATTAGATCTTTCTGTTAGGAACGCAACTCAATTTAAAATTGAAAAATTAAAGCAAGTTCAGATAGTTGATCCTGAGAGGCATACAAATAGAATTTTAAATCAAATGAAAATAGATTTAAGATTAAATGAAATTCCTAAACATATTGAGTGTTTTGATAACTCTAATATTCAGGGTTCAAACCCTGTTGCGTCGTGTATTGTTTTTAAAAACTCTAAACCTTCAAAAAAAGATTATCGACATTTTAATATTAAGACTGTTGAAGGTCCAGATGATTACGCTTCTATGGAAGAAGTGGTTTTTAGGAGATACAAAAGAATGCTAGATGAAAAATCTGTTTTGCCTAGTTTAATTATTATTGATGGTGGAAAAGGTCAGCTAAGCTCTTCAATCAAAGCGCTAAAAAAATTAAAATTAGAAAATACTATTGCAATTTTAGGTATTGCTAAAAGATTGGAAGAAATTTTTTATCCAAATGACCCCATACCATTGTATTTAAATAAAAAATCTGAAACCCTTAAAGTAATTCAACAAATGAGAAATGAAGCTCATCGTTTTGCAATTACTTTTCATAGAAACAAGAGAAGTAAACAGGCTTTGACTTCTTCTTTTGACGGAATCCCTGGAATAGGAGAAAAAACAAAAATTGCTTTATTAAAAAGGTTTAAGTCTTTAAAAAAAATTAAAGAAACTTCTTTAGAACTTCTGATTAGTGAAGTTGGTGAAAGCAAAGCAAAAAAATTAAAAGAATTTTTAAATTCTATGAAATAGTATTTATTATTTTTGTCAGTCTATGCGCTTGAGACTATTTTGCAGTTTAACTGTTTTTTTTGTTTTTTATCAAATTAACGCTCAAAGTTATTCTGGTGTAAAAGCCCCTTTTATTAATGAATCTTTTGAAGCTTTTAAGACTGGGGAATCTTTAAAATTTAGAATTCATTATGGGTTCTTTAACGCTAGTTACGCCACATTAAACCTTGAAGATGTAATTATTGATGACAAAAAAGTGTTTAAAGCTACTGCTGTTGGAAGAACAACAGGAATAGCAAGATGGTTTTTTAAGGTTGATGATATTTACGAAACGTTTTTTGATAAAGATCTAGTTCGACCAATTAAATCTACTCGAAATATATATGAGGGAGGTTACACTAAAAATGTAGAAATAAATTATGACTACTCAAGAAAATTGGCCAATATTAATGATATTAAAAACTCTTTATTAAGTTCTGTAAAAATTGAAAAAAATGTTCAGGACTTAATCTCCACATTCTATTTTCTTAGGAATCATTTTGATGTTAAAAAGCTTAAACAAAATGATTTTATTCGAATCAATATTTTTTTTGACGCTGAAAACTATCCTTTTAGAATGAAGTTTTTAGGTTATGAAGATGTGAAAACTAAATTCGGAACAATAAATTGCTTAAAATTTAGGCCTTACATAGAGTCTGGAAGAGTTTTTGGAGATAGTGAAAGCTTAACTTTATGGGTTAGTAACGATAAAAACAAACTTCCTGTGAAAATCGAAGCTGGACTTAGAATTGGGTCTATTGAAGCTGATTTAGAAGAATTTCGTGGTTTAAAACATCCTTTTAAAATTAAATTAAATGAATAAAATATTTTTAACCCTTATAATATCTATTCTTTTAATCTCCTGTGGTGAAAAAAAACCAGAACTGATACCTGCTGAAATAGTAAAAGAAAAAATTATAAAACAATTTGGATTTACTTTAAATAATTATACTGTAAAAAGAGATACTGTTAAAAGTGGAGATTCATTTGGATCAATATTAGAAGACAATAATCTTTTTTACCCCCAAATCTATAATATAGTTCAAAAAGCGAAAAAAGTATTTGATGTTAGAAGAATTAACATCGGAAAACCATATTCAGTTCTTTTTTCAAAAGATTCTTTAAAAACTCCCCAAGTTTTTATTTATCAGCCTAACCTTATAGATTATGTTGTTGTTTCTTTAACTGATTCTCTTTGGGCTGAAAAGAAATCTAAAGCTGTAAAACTAGTAGAATTTGAAGCTGAAGGTATAATAACTAGCTCTTTATCTGAGACAATGGAAGAAAAGAAACTGTCTCCATTATTATCAAATGAACTTTCTGAAATTTATGCCTGGACAATCGACTTTTTTAGATTAGAAAAGGGGGATAATTTTAAAGTCATTTATTCCTCTAAATTTGTTGATGATTCAATTTCTGTTGGTCTTAATAGAATTCATTCAGCTTACTTTGAACACAGAGGAAAACCTTATTATGCTATTGAGTTTGAAACGGATGCCAAAAAAGGGCTTGTCGAATATTTTGATGAAAATGGGAAGAATTTAAGAAGGGCTTTTTTAAGAGCGCCTGTACAATTTAGCAGAATTTCTTCAAGATATAATTTAAAAAGAAAAATTGCTTTTTATGGAAGGGTTCGTCCGCACCGTGGAACTGATTTTGCAGCTCCTAGAGGAACTCCCATAAGAGCAACCGCAAGTGGAACAGTAACAAAATCTAGCTACACCCGATCAAATGGGAATTATGTCAAAATTAAACATAACGGCACATATTCAACTCAATATCTCCATATGGACAAAAGAGGGGTTAAAGTTGGACAATTTGTAAATCAAGGAGATTATATTGGGACAGTGGGAATGACAGGGAACACGTCTGGACCTCATGTTTGTTATAGGTTTTGGAAAAACGGAAAACAAGTTGATCCTTTAAGACAAAAACTTCCTGAAGCTAAGCCTATCTCTAAAGAGCTTAAAGAAAAATATCTGGTTCACATGGCTCCTATTAAAAAACAGCTTGATGCTATTAAATCAAATGTTACCTTTGAAACAAATTAAAATATTTTATTAAATGAGTTTAAAAAAAATAAATCCGATTAAAACTGAATCTTGGACTAAATTAAAAACTCATTTTAATGAAATTGAAAATAAAGAAATTAAAAATTTACTTTCATCCAGATCTAATCCTTCAAGTTTTAATTTAGAATGGAATGATTTTAATGTCGATATTTCAAAAAACAGAGTTGACAATACAACGTTAAATCTTCTTTTAGATTTAGCAAAAGAATGCAAACTGGATGATGCTATTGCTAAACAATTCAACGGAAGTGTAATTAATGAAACAGAAAAAAGAGCAGTTTTACATACTGCTGTTCGAGCAGACGGAAATGAAAAAATTAATGTTGATGGTCAAAATGTTATTCCTTCAATTTTAGAAACACGAAATAAAATAAAATCTTTTACAAACGATGTCATTTCTGGAAATCTCAAAGGCTACAGCAATAAAACTTTCACCGATGTTGTTAATATCGGAATAGGAGGTTCAGACCTTGGGCCCGTTATGGTTGTTGAAGCGTTAAAGCATTACTCATCTAGACTAAAACCTCATTTTGTTTCTAATGTTGACGGAGATCATGTTTTAGAAATAATTAGGGATTTAAATCCTGAAACCACTTTATTTGTTATAGTTTCTAAAACCTTTACAACTCAAGAAACTATTTCTAATGCTAATACAATTAAAGATTGGCTTGTAACTAATTTCAACGAAAGTGCAGTTTCAAAACATTTTGCTGCTGTTTCAACAAATCTGAACGAAATTAAAAAATTTGGGATTAACCCAAAAATGGTGTTTTCAATGAATGATTGGGTTGGAGGCAGGTTCTCTTTATGGAGCTCTGTTGGTCTTTCGATTAGTTTGGCTATTGGATATGATAATTTTAACAGATTATTATCCGGAGCTAATAAAATGGATAAGCACTTTCAAAAAACTGAATTTGAGAATAATATTCCTGTTGTTTTAGCGCTTTTAAGTATCTGGTATAATAATTTTTTTAAATGTGAAACGGAAGCAGTAATTCCTTACACTCAATACTTGAACAGATTGCCTGCTTATCTTCAACAGGCCATTATGGAGAGTAACGGGAAAAGTGTTGATAGAGCTGGAAATCCTGTAAAATATCAAACTGGAAACATAATTTGGGGCGATACTGGAACAAATTCTCAACATGCCTTTTTTCAATTAATTCATCAGGGAACAAAGCTAATTCCGTGTGATTTTATTGGTTTTAAAAAACCTCTTTTTAAAGAGAATACTCAACACGACAAATTAATGTCTAATTTTTTTGCTCAAACTGAAGCTCTAATGATGGGCAAGTCTGAAAAAACTGTAGTTGAAGAGTTAATAAAAATGGGGCTAGATGAATCAGAAGTTAGTTCATTAAAAGCATATAAAGTATTTAAAGGAAATAGACCAACAAACACTCTTCTTATTGACCAGCTCAGTCCTGAAAGTCTTGGTTCTCTAATTGCAATGTATGAACATAAGATATTTGTTCAGGGTGTTGTATGGAACATTTACAGTTACGATCAGTGGGGGGTTGAACTTGGAAAACAATTAGCCTCTAAGGTCTTACAAGAAATAGAAAATAAAAAAATTTCCAACCACGACAGTTCAACTAATTCCTTATTAAAAAGCTATTTATCTAATTAACAGTTATTTCCGTTTTAATTAGGAATTATTCAACAAATCCCTAATACGCTGAGTTATACACAAAATTTGTTAAAAAAAAGTCATTCCCATTTAACACTTATTTAACAAAATTTAAGCACATTTGCAGAATATTAACTACAATAAAATTTATGAAAAAAATAACCTTACTTTTTACAGCAATTCTGATATCAGGATTCTGTTACGCTCAAAACGTTATAACTGGTACAGTTGTTGACGCTGAATTAGGCTCTGGCCTTCCAGGTGCAACAGTACTTGTTAAGGGGACTTCTAATGGAGTTTCTACTGATTTTAATGGTGCATTTACAATTAACGCATCTGGATCAGGAACATTAGTTGTTTCTTACGTTGGATACGATTCTAAGGAAATAGCTTTTAACTCAGGGATAAGTTTAGGCAATATTGCTCTTTCAGCAAGTGCTAATGAACTTGACGGTATTACTGTTTTTGGAACTGTTGATTTTGCTGTTGACAGAAAAACTCCAGTTGCAGTGTCTACTTTAACTGCTTCTGACATTCAAGAAAGAATTGGAAACTTAGAGCTTCCTGAAATGCTTAATTCAACTCCTGGTGTTTATGCAACTAGAGCTGGTGGTGCTTTTGGAGATTCAAGAATTAATGTAAGAGGGTTTGACTCTCAAAACACAGCGGTTTTAATTAACGGTATACCTGTTAATGATATGGAGAATGGAAGAGTTTACTGGTCTAACTGGTCTGGTTTAACTGATGTTGTTTCTGCTATGCAGGTACAAAGAGGTCTTGGGGCTTCTAAGTTGGCTATTTCATCTGTTGGTGGAACAATTAATGTTTTAACTAAATCTACAGAACTAACTAAAGGAGGTAAAATAGCTGCAAC
>Ga0222716_10003857_pt1 | contig 11882 bp, 6 predicted proteins | sample C33_13DmetaG_FD_165044 | JGI IMG/M metagenome (GOLD analysis project Ga0222716, IMG submission 165044) | Estuarine water microbial communities from San Francisco Bay, California, United States - C33_13D | ecosystem: Environmental > Aquatic > Marine > Unclassified | place: USA: California... | reverse complement strand
GTGCTCGCCCAGACGTTCGCTCGCCCGCCCGCCCGCTCTCACTCGCTCTCACTCGCGCTGCCCCTTGGTTCGTTCTCCAGACACTATACGCCAGACAAGACGTCGTCGAGGCTGGTCGGATGGTTCCACAACTACAAGGCGAAGCACATCGACTCTGGGTCGCCCAAGCCGCTGTTTGACGTGCTGGGGTACGGGTTTGTGTTCGCCTACGCGCTTGCGTGGCCCCAGGAGTATGCGCACTATAAGCACGAGCAGGAGGCAAAGCTCAAGGCTGGCGGCGGGCACTAGCCTGGTGTTGTTGTTGTTGTAAGGGACGAGCGAGCCGCAACGAGCGAGGCGTTGTTTGCAGAGTTTGCAGGGGTCTTCCCGGCGAGGTCTTGTTCTTGAAGAGTTGTTTTTGGCGTTCGTTGAATCCGAGCGGCGCCTGGCGGTATCGTCGTCGTCATCGTTGTCGTCGTCGAATGAGCTCCGACCCCCGCCCCTCTCTCAGAGAGAGAGAGGGTGGTCTTCCTCGCTCCTTCTTCTCCTTCCTCCCTGCACCACAGACAAGAATCAAACTGTGACAACATCCCGACGGTATCGGTAACTGTATCGTCACGTTACCACGCGCGGAGCCACGAAACATCCGGGTTTACGTGCCCAAGGTCGGGTCTTTCTCATGAGTTTGTTGCGATTCCGTTTCCGATTGCACGACCGCGACGACGAGACCGAGACCCCTCGCTTGCGGCTTTGAAATGAATGAAAAGATGATAGCGCACGCGCCGGACGGGAGAGAGATGGACTCGTGGGACAGGGTCCTGTCGCCGCGACCTCCGACCTCCGCCCGAGCCGAAACCTTGTCGGGGCACCATTCGTCGAGGAGCCTGCCGGTGACGCAGCTGTGGGCGTCGCTTCCGAGCCCGTGCAAGATCTTCCTGGCGCTGTGCGTGCTGCAAGCGTTCACGATGGGGTCGTTTGCATCGATCGAGCTGGCGAAGGAGGGCGTGTCCAACTACCAAGATCTGATCCTGCTGTTGGTGTCGTCCGTCATGTTTCTCTGCATCGTCGTGGACGCCTTCTGGCACGAGAACGCGTACCAGCTGCTGGTGTCGATGGCGAGCGGGGGCCTCAACCTGGCGCAGCTCGTCGTGTACAGCACGTCGCTGTCGGCAGGGCGGGACACCGTGTCAATCACGGTGGCGTGCGTGTGCGCGCTGCTGCAGCTGATTCTGTTGGGTTTGACGCGCTGGGCGTACCTCGGGTTTGGCTGGAGGATGTACTCGAAGCTTGCGGGGGACATGCGGCGGCCGAACATCGATCGGACGAGGAACGCGAGCCTGCGCCGGGACCGGTTCTTGGCACTGGCCAAGATTGACATCCAGCTGATGGTGTGTCTGTTGGTGGTCGGGATTATCAACGGGATTAATGTCGGCGGGAGCGCGTATCTGCCGTCGTTGCTTGTGGCGTCGACGGTGGGTGTCACCGCGGCGGGGGTGTGGCTGGCGCTGTGCTGGGTGGCGGTGACGTACGGCCGGCCGCGGCTGTCCCTGTTCGCCGAGTTCACGCATCCGTTCATCTACATCGTGGCGGCGTCGTACATGTTTTCGTCGGTGTATTACGGGGATAACCTGGTGCAGATTCACGGGCAAGCGTACCTGCTTGCCTTCCCCGTGCTCTTCCTGATCGGAAGAACGCTCGTGTGGTGGGACGCGCGGCTGCTGTCTGGGAGCGACCTGGCCATCATGCACCGGGACTTGTACGGCAAGTTGCCGGACAATCAAGAGAGGCTGCACAATCTGGACAGGTTGAACAACCTGAACGCGGCGGCCAACGCCCACGGCGCCGAGTCGGTCCGCCCGACCGGCGGCCGCAACGGTCGCAACGGTGTGGGGTCGACCGTCCGGGTGCCGTCGGCGCTGGTGCCGCTCATCCGCGGGAGCTGGCTGTTGAAGTTGCCGTCCCAGGAGGCATACGGCAGGAAGGCCTCGTCGATATCGACGATATCGAAGAGCCTCCTGCCGTTCGGGCTGGGGCGGTCGGGGCGGTGGCGCTTCTTCCAGCTGTCGCACGACGGCTCGACGCTCCGCTGGGATTGGAGAAAGTATGTGTTGCTGATGCACGTGGAGAGCGTGCACGCGTGTGTCGAGGACCTGACCATCACCCTCAAGTTCACGCTCGAGCCCGACCTGCGGCTCCAGTGCAAGGACAAGGAGACGCACGCCGACTGGGCACGCGGCCTGACGCTCGTGGTGATGATGCTGGGCAATCCCGACGGGCTGGACGGAAAGCAGGCGTTCTTGGCGGCAGCGATGCCCCGTGCCGACTCGGCGACGGCAAAGCGGGCCCCGTCGCAGCCCAAGCTGATCAACAGGCTGACGAGCGGGTCGCTCCGGGCGTCGGCGGCCGGGCTCGTGACGAAAGACACGCTGCGCATGGCGGCATTCCAGGCCAGGATGGCGTTCAGTGACCAGTCCGAGAAGTCTTTCTCTGACGACGAAGGAGAATGTGACGACGAGTGCATGTCCAAGCTCAAGGGGGACAGGGGGCGGGGGAGGGACGCCGGCACCGACACCGATACCGTGATGACGCCCACCGGGAAGCACACAATCTCGCTGTACGCGCACGCGGGCGCGGTAACACAACGCCGGCGCGGCGGTTTGACCTCCCCGGGCGTGCATTCCACCCCGACGAACGCTCGATCGCCGTTCTCGACCGCCCCGACGACGGCGGCGGCGACGCACGACATGGCGCTTTGTCGATCGGCGTCGGCGCGCGTGCCAGATCTCGAGATGGGACTCCGCGGGTCCCCGGCCTCGGTGGGCCACGCGCGCTCGGCCTCGTTCACGGGCGAGTCCCCCGCGAAGCGCATCTCCAACATCCTGTTCCACGACGGCCGGAGGTCGAGCTTCTCAAAGGGCAACCCGCACCTGTTCCTGAACATGCAAGGGGGTGCCAGCCCGCTGCTTCGGGGTGGCACCGTGAAGGATCTCATCTACCAGCACGACGACGAGCCGACGACGACTCCCGAGCGGTCTCACCACTCGCGCCAGTCGCTCCAGTCGCTCCAGTCGCACGCCTCCCAGACGTCGGACGGCTCCCAGTCGGTCTCCCAGGGCAGCCCATCGCCGTCCCACCACTCCCAGTCGCTGGCGCTCACGCGCAGCGTCTCCATCAACGTCGAGATGATCGACTTCGACGGTCTGTCGTTCGGAAAGATGCTGGGCCAGGGCGCCGAGGGTCCGGTCTACGCTGCATGGTACCACGAGACCCCGGTCGCCGTGAAGCGCGCCACCTGCCAGACCGAGATCGACGTCCATCTCCACGCGGGATGGCACGACAACGTCGTCAATCTCCGTGGCCTGGCGCACAACGGCGGGCACACCTATCTCGTCATGGAACTCTGCCCCCGGGGCACGCTCGACATGTTGATCCACAAGGGCGCGCTGTCGGCGTCGTCGGCCATCGACCCGACCAAGCTCCTCCCCATCGCGAGGGCCGTCGCCAGAGGAATGCTACATCTCCACTGTCGTCTCCCGCCCATCTTCCACAGGGACCTCAAGCCCGCCAACATCTTCATCGGCCATGGGTTCGTGATGAAGATCGGCGACTTTGGGATGGCCCGGTACGCCGTCGAGCGCCACAGCACCCTGCCGGCTTCCGGAACCAACTTCCCGCCGCGCCTCGATCGGACGCTCACGCCGGGGGTCATTGGCACGGCGGCATACAGCGCGCCCGAGGTGCTGAGCCCGACGACCCCGAGGGCGGGCGGTGCCCCCCCGGACCCCGGCCTGATGCTCAAGGCCGACGTCTACTCGTTCGGCGTCATCCTGTGGGAGCTTCTGTCTCGCAAGCGGCCGTTTGCAGATATGGACGGGTTCCAGATCCAGACGCAATGGGTCATCGACCCGGAGGCGATGCGGTTCTCGGCGGTGGACGTCCCGGAGGGGCTCGATGACGCGGGGAGGAGAGCGTGGACTTTGATGAGCAAACTCGCAGTCCAGTGCACGTCTTGGGACCCGGAAGAGCGCCCCGACTTCAGCGCAATCGTCGGGCTTATCAACGAGGCGCTTGGCAGCGGCAGTCCGACCAAGAACCGAACGGCAAAGCTGATGAGCCCGTTCTCGTAATTCTATCGTTTAAACGAACGAAACGAACAGCGGCGTGATCCACAGAACTGCATACGCATACTCCTGGACGTGGCGGCGCCGAGAATCGGCAGACTCCTCCCCAGCAGCGGGAGCAGCAGTTGCTAACTGAATTCAGGACAAGAAATGTTGCACACTGACGACGATACGACGCAACCTTCGCAACCGTCGCAAGCACAAGACATGGCGGATTCGGGCGAAGAGTTATCCCTTCGACAAGGCCTCCTCGCGATCGGTGTCGCGAGCTCGACGGGCGGCCGGCGAGAACAGGACGACCGTTCGCAGGCCTTCTCGTTCGTGGTCGGCGGGCGAAGGATCACCGTCGGCGCCGTTCTCGACGGCCACCATGGGTCGGTGGTGAGCGAGTTGGCATCGAGCATGCTTCCGACCGTCCTGTCCGACGCCGTGCGCCACTCCGTGGCCGCCGTCGGCGACTTGGACGCGGGCATCGAGCGAGGACTCCACGAGTGCATCATGCAGCTCGACACTGCGGCGTTCAGCCTGTTCCGGAGCAACTACGGCGCGACGACGGGCGGCACGACGCTGCTGGTGCTGCTCATAGTCCTTGAAACGGGGACGGCACGTTGCTGGACTCGACCGGGGTGTGCTCCCGCTCGCTCTCACTCGCCCACTCGCCCACTCGCCCACTCGCTCACTCGCTCACTCGCTCCTGCCCCGTCGTGTGATCTTCGACAGGTGTTCACGTGCAATGTCGGAGACTGCAAAGCGGTTGTTTCTGTCAGGGGGAAGGCCGAGCCTCTGAACGAGCCACAGAACCCGCCAGTCCTGACCGAGAAGCGACGGTTCGAAGAGGCGGGCGTCGACTGTTTCAACGATCATATCGGCGGCTCGGATATAAACGTAGGGCCATTGAACTCCTTGAAGTCCTTGACGACGGCGACTCGACGCGCGTCGATGACTCGATGACGAACCTACCTGCACTCACTCTCGATCCGTTCGCTGTTCACCGCGACCAGGTCTGTCGCACGATCGGAGACTACGACTTGGGCCCTCCGCTCAAGTGGCGGGAAGAATCGGACGGGTTTCGGGTGGCGCACGGGCCGCTCGTCTGCACCCCGTCCATATCTCGGCGGAAACTCGACACGGCGGACGAGTTCATTGTCGTGGCTTCCGACGGCGTCTGGGACTACTACACGCCGGAAAGCTCCATCATCACCGATGTTCGAAGGCATCTGCGGCGATTCTCGACCGACGGAAACGACGGCACGTGGAGCCGGGACTACGCCTGCGACGCCTGTGCTGCTTGGCTGGTGGACGCGTCGCTCGCGCGGCAGCGGGACGTCCTCCACGAGGGGACTGTCGGTGACAACGTTACCGTGATGTTCTTCCAGCTGCGCCTCTTGCCGCAGATCCCGGTCGCGACCGGATCGCGCCTGAACCTCAGCCAAGGCAGCGCGGGCCGTCAGTCCTTTTGACGACTTTTGAGTCGTTCGTTTTCCGCTATGGTGTGAAGGCCAAACCGCACATCCGCCATCATCAGCATGTCTGTTCCCGAGCTGATCAACGCCCTGTGTCACCACATGGCGACGCAGTACGAACGGGACGGCCTGAATTTCGTTTCAACCAAAACGACAGTTCGCGAGACGCTGTACAAGCGGTACAGGGATGTGGCGTTCAGTGAGCTGTTGGGACTTGGCGCGTCGTCTCGTCGGCGCCGCGGGTCGGGCTGGGAGTCCCCCCCGGCGGTGGCGAGGCGTGACGACGCCGATCGGATCGAAGCGGATCGAGGTCGATCGAGGTCCAAGTCCAGGTCGGGGTCGTCGAGGACGGTCGAGCGGCTTCGTGAGATGCTGATCTCGCCGGTGGCGGAGCGGCGAGCGCGTCGTCTGAAGGCCGCCGGGTCGGCGGGGCCGACCGCCGGGTCCATGGTGGTCGCCGAGACGGACGACGGGTTCGTGTTTCAGTGCTCGGAGGGTGAGAACGTCTTTAGATTCCTGGCGAAACTCGCGACGACATGGCCCGAGGATGATGATGAAGAAGTGCAGGCCAGGCGGGAGGCGCGGAGTGCCCACGTCGGACGCGGGGCGCTCCTGGACGACGCTCCAAACCCGAACTTTGTGCCCGGCCTCGAGTCCATCTGGGACAGCTCTGATGCGAGCGGCGTTGGGTATAAAGGTGATGACGGTGATCGTGGTCGCGGTCGTGATGGGAACCGGAGAGACGGGGGTGGATCGATCGTGCCGGCGCCGCGGGGGTGGTTTGACGCCAACCGCGGTCCGCCGGGCTCTCGCCAGCCTGCAACAGCAACAAAGACAACGCAGAATACGCCGACCACGACGCCGAGCATGACGCCTAGCACGACACCGACCACGACGCCGCGGACAGAGCTCGCTAGCGCCAAGCCGTTTGCGTACCAGCCGTCTCGATCGCCGGTCAAAGTCCCCATCGGGTCACTCTTCATGGACAGGTCGCCGGGAAAGATGACTTCCTTTGACGCTCGGATCGGCCTCGAGGACTCGCCGCGCAAGCTGCGGCGGCGGCGCGAGGACGCCAGGCGGGGCGTCTTGGACAGTTTGAAGAGGCTGGACGATGGCAACGCGTCGGGATCGCTCTTTCGGGACGGCGCGCTGTCCATCGTCGACAACGCCAGCAAGGGCGATCGCGACCGGGACATCTCGGAGGCCTCGCGCGTGTGCAAGGAGACCACAAGTCTCTGGAACGGGGAGGAGTCGGAGATCGCGAGGGAGGCGTTGATGGCCCTTGGAGGCGTGCGCTCTTCGCTCAGCAAGCTTCGCGGTCGGCTGCTCATGCCCCGGGCCTTGCCGCGCCCGGCGTCGGTCCACATCCTGTCGTCCGTGGTGGAGGCTTCCGTGGCGCGATACCTCGTGGAGGACTTCGTGGACCCCATCCTGAAGGAGCGCGGTACAGAGAGGGCGCGTGATCCCGTCAGCAACGCGTTGGCCCACGGCCTCAAGCGCGTCCTCGAGGACATTGACAACGACCTCGTCAGGGTGGAGATGGAGGAGGTCAACAGCTGGATGCAGCCGATCGGTCTCAAGATGCGAGAAGGCGTCGACGTCTGCGGCGCCGAATACCACGGCCTCGGCATGTCCATCCTGCAGCTGGAGCACGCGACGGCCAAGGCACGGCGGTCGCTGCTGTTCCTCGCATCGTACCTTGATGTTCATGACGATGACGATGACGAGAACGACGACGACGATGGTGATAAACAACGCACTGGGGGGTTCAACTTCCCTCGGGGCGTCGCGCTCCTGGAGTGCTTGCACCAGGCGGCGCAGTACTCGCTCGAGGGCGAGCAGGCCGAGATCGCCAAGCGTCTGTTCCTTGGATCGCTCGTGCCGTATCTCTCGCTCATTAGCCGCTGGGCGTTCGGCATCGAGCATCTCACGGACGCGGATCCCTTCACTGCGCCGCTCAGCAGCGAGTACGCCATAAGTACGAGTGCGCTCAGCGAGACGCTGGGGCCGGCGAGCGTCCCCTCGTTCTTCCCTGCGGAGACGCGGCGGGACTTGATCGTCTCTGGAACGCAGTTGAGGCTGCTGTATTCGTGGTGGAGGAAGGACGAAGACGGTGTCACGCTGGGAGAGGCGTTGGGGAACGACGTTTCGTCGTTCTTCGCCGACGCCGGGCGCGACGAGCCTGAGCAGCCTTGGTGCCGCGACGAGGCGAGCGGGGACGAGATGGAGGACGACGAGCTATCCGAGCTGGACGAACTGAATGAGCGTGACGGGTTGAGGACCGACGAGCGCGAGCGGTGGTTTGCGACGGGACGGCGGCCGCCCGGGATCATGGATACGCGTGAGGACGAGGGGGGCGGGGGCCTGGGGGCGACGGCGGCGATGATGGACGTGGCGTTCGATGCCGAACCAACAACGGCGTCATCAGGTGTCCAGACCGTGCCAGTCGTACCGACGACAGCCTCAAAGCCGCCGCCACCCAACGGCCCACTCTCTGCGGCCGCCTTGAACCGACGCGCGCTGTTGGAACGCACGCTCGAGGCCGAGGCCGAGCATGTCTCGGTCTCGGTGCTGCTCGAGAGCGCCGTCGGCGGCCTTCTACGCAGGCAGGCCGCGCTGGTATCCCGCGCGTGTGTTCGCCTCTTCGTAGACCAGCACCGACTCAACACGCTCGACGTCGTCCGGTTCCTGCGCAACACCCTGATGGGATTTGCCGGCGACTTTACGTCCGAGTTGGTCCGCGCCATGGACGCGTCCATCCTGACCCTCGAGCCCATGACGGCGCACAAGGCCCGCACCGCCGTGTTCACGGCGTTGACGAACTCGTGTCTGACGGGCAGTCCGTACGCGGAGCACCTCACGGCGAGCCTCCTGCCCAAGGGCGAGAACGCCGTCGCGCTCGTCGAAGACGCCTTCAGCTACGGCGCGGAGGACTCTGACGCCGTCCGCATCAAGGCGCCGTACATGAGCTCCATGGCTCCGATGCTTGTTCCTCCGGTCGGCCACGACGCCTGCGACTGCATCCACGTGTCGTTCGTCGCCCCCGGCCTGCTCGCGGCCATCGTCTCGGAGGACACGTTGGTGGCGTACTCGGCAATCTTCAGCATGAACGTCCGACTGCGTCGCGCAATGCTCGCGCTCGAGGCCGTGCAGCGGGCCACCATGATGGGACGGCGCGAGAAGATGGAGTGTGTCCGTGGCGACTTTGAGCTGCCGTGGGCGGAGCGATTCAAGACATTCCGGGCGTTCTGCTTCTCCTGCTCGAGCCACTTGAACGCAGTCGCAAGGATGCATCGCGCCTGTTGCAGCGGAAGCGCGTGGGAAGCCCTCCGGGGGGCGCTGGAGGCAGGCGACGAGCGTGCCGGGGCCGTCGTCGTCGCCGAGACCAACGACATCCACACCCTCATCCAGTTCCATAAGCGGTTCGTGTACCGGGCCGCCAGCAGGATCACGTCGTCATGCAATTCGCCCGCCGTCAAGCTCGGGCTCGAGGCGATGTTCGACGCGGTGCTCGACCTTCGCAGCGCCCTCGACAACCCAGCCCGTGGGGTCGGCGATCGGAGCGCTCAGCGGATCTTCGAAGACCCGTCTCATTGGCAGGCGATCAAGCGTGCCATGCTGGCATACGATCGAGGTCGTGTCGGGGCCCTCAAGGCGAGGGCTCGCTCGGGCGAGTCCCGGATCGCGCTGACCGAGACGGAATCGATTCTCCGCCAACTCCTGTGCGAATTGTCTTCGTAACTGTACCAATACCGATATCCGCAAGCTTGAGACGACGAGGGAGCCGAACACGGCGACCACCGCACGCCAGCGAGTCCACGAACATGAACCCGCGATGATCCTCTTCTTCTGGACCGGGGGCGGAGGCATCGGAGGCATCGGTGGCGTCGTCGGGTTGGCATCAATGGCCCTCATGCTGATCCTCCCAAACCTGATCCTCCAGCTGCACAGGTACCTCCCGGGAGACGACCAGGCCGGCACTGCCTCCGACGCCGGCACTGCCTCCGACGCCCGCACCGCCTACGGCCTCACCGGGACCACAAGCTTCTACTCGATGCTCCTCCTCCAGATCATCCTGCCGATGATCTTCCTCGGCGTGTTCATCGCCGCCATCACCGACGATCGCGTTCGGAGGTTTTTCCGGCTCGCCCCGTTGACGGACGAGGCAAGCCCAGGACAGGACGCACGCAGGGGACCGACCGCCGCCACCGCGGCCAAGATCCGCTCGCTGCCACTCGTCGAATACAAGACGCGCTACGACCTCGAGAAGATGCCCCTGAAGGCCCTCGTCGACTACCGCAACGAGACGAGGCAAAAGGGCTACAGGGCGATCAACACGAGCACAGGCAGAAAGAAATCGGATCTGTTGCAAAGCCGAGATGATGTGATTAAAGAACTCGTCGGTGACGAAGCCGAGGACGACGTCTGCAGCATTTGCTTCGCCCAGTACGAGTCGTCCGACCTGCTGCGGGTTGTGCCGTGCGGCCACGTGTTCCACGCCGAGTGCGGCGACCTCTGGTTCGTCCGCAAAGCGACCTGCCCCCTCTGCAAGGCTCCAATCTAGTCTACATGTACTATACTGTTACACTTTTCTGATCAACAGCACGACCGCCTCGCACGCAATACTCCTGTTCTCACCCAGCGAGTCGACCTTCTCGTGCGTCTTCGCCTTGAGGTTCACCACCGATGGGTGCACGTCCATCCACTCGCATATGTTCCCCCTAATCGTCTCCTTGTGCGGCGACAGCTTGGGCCGCTGCGCAATGATCGTGATGTCCATGTTGCCAATCTCGTATCCCCGCTCGTGCATCAGCCTGACCGCCTCCTTCACAAACACGTCACTGTTGCATCCCTTCCACTTGGGATCGTTATCCGGAAAGATCTGGCCGATATCCGGCAAACAGAGGGCGCCCAGAATCGCGTCTGTGACCGTGTGTGCCAGCACGTCCCCGTCAGAGTGCGCGACGCACCCGCGATCGTGCTCCAGCTTGATCCCGCCGATGATGAGGTCGTAGCCGGGCTCGAGGCGATGGAGGTCCCACCCGTGACCTGAAGAACGAGCGCGAGTGAGCGACGGAGAAAGTGAGAAAGTGAGAAAGTGTGCGATGGAGGCAGGCGAGTGTCCGATAGAGAAGTCTTCAGGTACCCACCTATGCGGTACGGGAGGACGGGCGCGGCCCTTTCCGCGGCCGAGGACGCCCGCACCACGAACGACGAGCGGCCAGCGGATGCGCGAACGCGCGCTGTGGGAGCGCGCGCTGTGGAAGGAAGGGAAAGAGCGCCGAGGAGGACCATTGTTGGTGACGGAAATTGGGCTCAGAGCGACTCGATACGGCGTGATCGGGGAGTGGACACAGTGTCTATTATATGCGTTAAACTTGCAAATCAATGCACCGGGTGCAGAGAAGAAAGAAGGAGAAAAAGGACAGTCGGATCATCACCTAGAGCACCAACATCGTAACGATCCCGGGCACGAGCAGAGCAGAAACCAGCGCCTGCGCCCCGTCCGTCGCGGCGCCATCCACCGTATCCCCGGCAGCCATACCTCCTCCCGTCGAGGCGGCCAGCCCTTCATCGGTCGCCTGTCCCGTCCTTGACGCAGCGATCGTGGCTTCGTCGACGACAAACTCCCCGATCGACGCCGACACGAGGTCCAGACGTGGGTTGGGCGGGATGTTCTTGTCTCCCGGCACGCCTTCCATGAAGCTCTGGATCTTCCTCTCGGCGAGGAGGTTGGTGACCGTGGCGCTGAGGGCGGCGTAGGCAGACGACGGCAGGTCGCCGCTCACGGCCATCGAGATGGGCTCTTCCGATTCCGGATCGGGCCTCGTCGCCTGGACGTACCCGTCGATGGCAATGCCCGAGTCGCGGGCTTGGCCGGTGCAGTTGCCGTTCTCGACGCCCCTGAATGCGTCCTGGATCGAGTCCACGATGACCGTCTTGACCTTGGCCTTTTCCAAGAACCTAACGCACGCGCTATCGGCCGGAACACATACGCTTCCCGTGAACCCGGCCAGGTACGGCAGCATGGAAGACTTGGAGGACATGGAAGACGCGTCGACGTCGACGTCGCCCGTGTCCGTCGAGGCCTTGACGTAGACGGCGCAGCCGCTCGACAAGTAGTAGGGCTGAACGAACAGGTGTTTGTTCAAACGCTCCTGCTCAACCGACAGGTTGGAGATGGAAATCCCGTTCGACACCGTGTCCAGCAGCGACAAGCGCTCGTCCAAGTTCTTGGCGACGAGGACGTCGACGCAGTTGAAATACGGGCTGGCGCAGATCGTCCCACCAATGTCCACGTCGATACCGGTCCACTGGC
>Ga0222716_10003854_pt1 | contig 11888 bp, 23 predicted proteins | sample C33_13DmetaG_FD_165044 | JGI IMG/M metagenome (GOLD analysis project Ga0222716, IMG submission 165044) | Estuarine water microbial communities from San Francisco Bay, California, United States - C33_13D | ecosystem: Environmental > Aquatic > Marine > Unclassified | place: USA: California... | reverse complement strand
GAAATGTCGTCCTACCAAGAAAGTTTCAAAGAAAACACCCAAGACTTGGAAACAAGTAGGGAAGAACAAAAAGAAATTAGTAGCCCAGAAACGAAGAGTCGGAATGGGTAAACGAACAAAAAAAGCTTAATTATGAAAGTATGTAGTACATGTAAAACCCCTGCCAAGTGCAGGAAAGCAGGGAAATGCCTAAAACCAAAAGGAGGAAAAGTAAGTGCCAAAAAGAAAGTCAGCAAAACCAGCAAAAGGAAAGCGGTTCGCAAAAGTAGTTACTAACCCTAAGACAGGTAGGAAGCGTAAAGTTTCCTATGGTCAGGCGGGTAAAGCTAAAGGAGGTGGTGACAGAATAAGGCCGTCGAGTAAAAAGGCGGACGCATACTGCGCAAGGTCTGCTGGCATTAAGAAGTGCAAGAAACCACCATGCGCAAATGATCTATCCCGAAAGAAGTGGAAGTGCCGTGGTAAGAAGTCAATGCGATGAGTGGCGACAAGGCAATAGGGGAGGACTCTGTCGTAAAGGCGAACCTCGCTTTTATGTTGAAAACTATTGGAGCGGTGGCGACATTTACCTATGGGTATGTTACCATAAAGAACAGTATTTCAGAGCTAGAAAATGATAATGCTAGGATCAAGCATGAGATCGAAATGAACTCGGAATTTCGGATAAAATGGCCTCGTGGCGAGATCGGCGCATTACCTGCAGACGCTACCCAAGATATGAAAATACAGCACCTGGAGAGCAGGGTAGATAAGCTTGATTCTCATGTAGATAACCTAAGATATGGAGGAAGTAAAATTGAACAATAGTTGCTGTAATTTTTGTGCCGTTAAGGACACAATGCGAGACAATGTAAAAAAAGCATCTAAGCCAAAGTCGTGGCAGAAAAAGTCGCCCGACCTAGAGCTTGCTAAGGTAGCCTTTAAAAATAAGAAGGTTGGCTCTTAAGACTGAATGGATGGAAGCCCGCAGGTATCTCCTGACGAGCTTGACCAACCCAGACAATATCCACCTTGTCGACTTAGACGAGTTTGATGGATATGGTGAGTGTTCTTGCGAACACTTTCAGTTTAGGCTTTATCCACGACTTCGACTGGGGAAGCGTCCTCTGTCGTCGCCTTGTCGTCACCTTCGGCAGGCTCGGAAGGTTGAGAAGCTTTCGCCCCAGCAGTTATCCGGTTGTACACCTCAATCTTAGCGATCTCATAGTGACCAACTAGCTCACCAAGCGACATATTGCGCTCCTGTGCCAACTGAATCCCTGTTGAGATTAAAACCTCAGCAATAGGTACGTTTTTCATTTCGTCTTTCGACAACTCTTTTTTATCCTCACTCATTTGTTTAGTATTTTGTCTAGTATTATAACTCCTGCGATTGTGAACATCGCATATAAAAATAAATCAATTGGGCTCATCTTTCCTCCTCATCCAGAATACCAATAGGTATCTGTCTCCTGACTCTACTGGCATGCCCCTGTGCAGGGTGCTTTGAGCGGGAAATATTAAAGCATTACCATTAGGTAGTGCGGGGACTGATCCTCTGTTAAAAAATTCTGTACCTCCACCCTCATAGTCTCCCGTATTAAGAGGAACAACCATGGTAAAGTCCGCATCACCATCATGATGCCAGGATGTCTGTTGCACGCCCCTTGGGTTGTAGTTAGCAAGTTGTATTACACCCGAGGACATTATACGTCCATATAGTGCGCCTAGTACCACATTTATATGGCTTAAGAACAATTGTAGCATAGATAAGTACCAACCAGGGCATTTTGATCGTAATACAAACTCTTCGATTTGCACTTCTTCTGCCTCGTCGGGATTCACCTCAAATCGAGAATGTGTCTTGATGTTTTTGATCTCATCCTGAAGCATTGCCACAAACTCTTTACTGAATAATGGCATTGTGTATATATCGTGCCCCCTATGCTCGGCATGCGGTAGTATGCTAAGCTGATCTGGGGATAAGTTTGAAGGCACTCCCTCGGTTATGCACTTCCTGACCAAAGGTTTGTCTTGCGATATTGCCTTTGCGATTTCGGGGTCTAGCATCCATTCAGCAGGATACATGAGCATGTGGTTTTTAAGCACATACCCTTCTTCGTCCTGGTTAACTAGACTGAGGAGATTCATCTTTCTTTATCCTAGAGCGATCCCTTAATCCTTTATTCGCCATCCAGAGCCTTTGGGCTTTTTGTACTTTTCCACGCTTTCCACCAAAAGCTCCTTTGGTGTGTTTTGCCGATTTACCACTCATACTAAATATCCCTTCTCCCGTGCCCACTTAGGCTCTTTATGAATTTTGTCATGACATGGACGACATACAGATAACCAGGTACCCACATCCATGTAGTATTTTCCTCTTCCATTGCGATGATGCACATCACTCGTCTTCGCCTTCATACACACTTCGCACATAGGTAACTTTTCCAAAAACTCCTTCCTCAGGATCGAGTACTCCTTCATCTCCTTTTGGCGTTTCTTGCTCACCCTGCGCAGCGGAGTCCTTTTCATTATTTATTCGTATTATTGTCTGAAGATCCCACATGTAACCAAAAGCCAAAACTTAATAAAAATAATAAAAATAAAACAACCCACATTTGTTACACTTTTTACTATGTAACATTACCCAAGGAGTCAAGGTTTACATTTTTTGTGATTAAATTGTCACTAATTCCGGACTCAGATATGTGGTTGTCATCTTCTTTTACTCCAGATCTGGACAACTTCCATACCTCGCCCCCCATTTCACAAATCATTTCAGCCTCATTATCAAATCGTACATCATCAATAATAAATATCTTAGCATCTGATTCCTCCATGCGGTGCTTCGTAATGTTGATCCATATATCAGGATGTATATTTCTTCCCCATTCTGTACCCAAAGTCTGCAAGCAGTGTCGTGCGGATACACCAAGGTTTGGTATAACCCTTTCCTTATCATCAATGTAATCCTGGTGAACAATGCATCCAAGCATCTCCTTTAAGGGTGTAGCAAAACTTATGATCCTAATCTTCGCTAGATCAGGAGCAGTGCAAGGTTTTTCGGATACCATATCAAAAACAAGTTGATTTGCATAAGTTGACTTACCCACTCCCTTCGGCCCCGCTAATCCAATTATCGTAGACATTTTTTCCTCCTTACGCCTTCCAACCCTGAGTTATGATATACCCTGCAAATACGACTCCACACCAGAAGAGTGCGCCACAAAGGACGCACCCGCCTGGGTATAAAAAAGAAAAATCGAAAGACATTCCTAATCATCTTTCTTATCAAGAAATGTTAAGTTATCCATGGTCACCACGGGCTTCTGGAACTTATGTCCATCTTTCTCCCATTCCTCAATATGAAGAGGTCCCCGGATTTTCAAGTTTTTACCCTTGAGGGATAACAGCATAAGTTTTTCATTCAACTTATCCCTCCATGAGTTTACCGTTATGAATGATGATCTCTCTCCATCTCCTATTTTCTCATTTACAGCCAACCTCAAGACGAGCAAGTCCTTCGTACCCGCCTTCTTCATTTCTGGTTCTGCAACCGACGTTCCAATGATGTTTGTGTATATTTCTCCTAGCATTTTATTATGTTTTTTTTGTTAGTTTGACCCAATTGCATTTATCAATCGGGCACTTAAATACTTGCTGACTCCTGCCGTCCCTCCGATCAGTTTGAGTCTTCTTGATCCAATACTTTTCGGTATCCTTGTGAATTATTGCGGCGTTACTGCATGTTTTATCAAGAACTGCCACAAAGAGAGGTTTTGGGTCTTTGTATTCCCATGCATGAACTGCCATAACATTTACTCCCCCCCATGATTTAGGCCAGTCTTCGGATCCGTTGGGGAAGTCAACTAGCTTAGTTTGCTTTACCTCAATTGGCATATTTAGGTAGAGATCGCAGTCATCAAGAAAATCCATTCTTTGCTCAAAACTAGGACGCTCCTTTGTTGGTAGCATGGTAACTTGATAATTCATATTACGAAGATACTCCGCCATAACCATTACACTGTTATGTGAGTCCCTTAGATCCTTAATAAAGTTTCTTTTTATCATCATCTTTCTTGGGTCCCCTAATGGTCAAAATTACATCCCCGAATTGAACCTTTATTGAATCACCCCTTTTTAACTGAAGCGCCTGATATTTGGTTACATCTACTATTATTTCCTTCATGATAATCTATCTATTGGTTCTGCAAAATCTCCCTGTATTGGTTGTCTAGTTTGTTTGGGTTCTGAATTAAGTCTCGGTTCGGGCATCTTCTGTCTAAACCTTTGCGTGAATCTGTCAAATGTTACACGATCTTTCGTGTGACCAATTGGGCCAAACCGATTTTTGTTTATAATTATATCGGTAGTTTCGGTATCTCCACCTGCTCTCATTTCCCGATGAAGCATAACGACTATATCCGCATCCTGCTCTATCTGACCCGACTCCCTAAGGTTGTGAAGGGCAGGGGGTCCCCCTGCCTTGGCGGAGTCTCTGTTGAGCTGACATACTAAAAATACAACTAAGTTTAGCTCCTTAGCTAACCTCTTACACGCCTTAGATATTTGAGCAACTTGTTGCTCCCTTACATCTCTCTTATCCTCTGGTTCCATTAGCCCCAAGTAGTCAATAAAGATAGCATCTATCCCATGTTTCCTATTCATCGTTTTTGTTTGAGCGCGAATTTGGGATATGGTTTGAGCAGGATCATCATCAACCCAAATAGGTAGCTCGGATATATTTTCTAGCCCTTTCTGCAAAAGCCTCCTGTCCTCATCATTATCCCTTCTGTCGGCAAACTTTGACAAATTAACCCCTTGGTCGATTGCCGCCAATTTCTTACCGAGCTGATCCTTGGACATCTCAAGACTGAAGAATAAAATATTCTTTCCTTGGTTGCTTGAATGATGTGCAATATTCATCGATAATGTCGTCTTCCCTACTGATGGTCGGGCTGCAACAACGACCATTTGACCCGCCCTAAAGCCACCATCGAGAATTGAATTTAGGAATGGAAGGTTCGTTGTTATTGTCGCCCCACCCATTTCCCTCTCTAGCTTTATAGCTAAGTTTGTAGCCTCCGCTAACTCCTTGGCTGATACTAGGGTTTTCGTGCTTGGTTGAATGAGGTCAGCGAGCATCTCCTCAGCTTTTACGGCAATCTTTGTCGGGTCATCAAGTTTTCCAGCTTGATCGACTTCGTCTTGAATTTTTAATGATAATTTCTGTAGCTCCCTAAACTTATGGGCCTTCACTATCCGATCGACCCACTCCTTGCCTCGCACAGTGGTTTCACAACACATTAAAACGCTAGTTACAAATCCCGGATTCTCATCACTCCAACCCTTTGGGAGTCTTTGCATAGCTCCAATCATCCCAAAGTCATTATCCCTTTCTGCCTGCCTAAAAGATATGAAGTACTCCCTCATCGGTAAGTCAGAAAAGTGATCTTCACTTATACCGCTCTCCAATCCGTATGCCCAAATCTCAAAAGATGGTTCATCATCTTCATGGCGACAGGTAGATAAAAATCCACGCTCCGCATCGTAGTCACTATAATTATTCAATGTCATATGCTAAATCTCCTCCGTTGTTGTTTTCTTCCTTAATCTCATTCTCGTAACCTCCATCATTCAACCAACTATTTGGTTCCTTGTAGTGCTTGTTCTTCATTGCCTCGCCATTGCAGTAAGCGTTGTATTTTTTCGCTACCGATTCGGGCGCTAATCCCTTTAAGTCTTCCCAATTCTCTGAGATTGTCTTGATAACTCTTTTAGGGAACAGATTGTTATCGCAATGAACCCAAAACTTTTTGAACCAAGATTGAACCAATATTTTTTTCTTATTTGTCGGACTCGACGATTTATCTTTAGATAAATCTAAATTAGTATCCCCCGCGTGTACGCGAGGATTGTCCGACACCTGTCCGACATTTGGCACTTTTTTAACCTTTTTATTTGTCGGACAACTGTCCGACACCTGTCCGACATTTGATTGTATCCTCCATCCGCATTGAGCCATGTAAATCTCCAATCCTGCTCGTGCAATTTCGCTAGGTTTTTTACCCGTAGCTTTCGTAAAAGCTTGAAGATTAAATAATGCCTCGGGTGATAATCTGAATGATATTCTGTCGCTATTCATACACTTACCTCCACCCACGTTTCTTCGTCTTTGTAGCTCTTGACCTTCCTCTGACAGACTTGGAGGGAGATGCTTTGCGGATCATCTTCAGGAATAACTCTTGCAAGCCTAAGCGCATCAATGAGATGCTTTTGTCCCCCAACGAGATTGTCGGGGTCACAGATCCTGACTCGCATTGAGATAATGCGGACTCGATGGATAAACCTACCTCCTTCGTCATCGCCTTTTTTTCCTTCAATCGATCCCACTGATTCCACCGCAAAAGTTGATTCAGTGAAGGGGTTTTCTTGTTCACCCTTAGCGTTATCTTTTCTCCCTTTTCCACTATTTTTTTGGGGCATGAGATTTAATTATTGATGGAGATTTTGTCTTACTCCTTACAATATCCTTAAGGCGTTCCTGTAGATCTTTTTTAGCCTCCGCCTTATTCATACCTGTGCGCTTAGACCAAATGGAGATAAAGGGTGTCATTGAGAATTTCATCACCTCAAGTAGGTCATTCCATTCAATCACATTTGTTTCCATTATAATATCAGCCACCTCTTTAGCGTCATAACTAGATATATTACCTCCACTTCTGAGTTTGTACCCTGGAACTGACTCGGCATCTGCCTCAAGTCTAGCCTTAGCTACTGCTTTTACTTGTTTAGCGAATGTTTCAGCAAATACCGCCATCGATAATGCTTCCGCTAAGTCCTCATCCTTTAACCAATCTTCCATATTTTCCCTCCATTATTACTGTCATTAAATTTCTTGCTTCCGGGCAAAACGGAACCGCCGAACACCATTTGCATTGCGACGGCCCCGCTGTCCTAGGAGCGTTCTCACTCATTGCTTCATCCACTACTTCAGTTATCCACTCGCCCTTACCCCTAAGGTGAGCTTCCGTGTAACTTGCAGTCGTGTACATCGGCTCCTTGAAAGGCTCTATTAAGGCCACAAACACCTCCGAGACATTCGGAAAATTCTTATGAACCAATACGGCTTGAGCTAACAACTGTAGGTTTATGTGAGCAGGGTCATGATCACCCCTTAGTGTTTTATAGTCTGCTAGAAAAGCATACTCTTTTAACCCCTCATCCATTTTTCCCAACTTAGACCAAGTCTCTAAATAATCGAGTTGTCCCGACCACTTGTCATCCCACCATAATCTTAATTCACGCTCAATTTTGGTGGAATTTTCTTTAAGACCAAGCTCGTCCCTGCACCAGTCAAGCGATTGCCTTGACCGAAGAGCGCACATTCTTTGCTCGTCATCTAAGATTTCATCTAGGGGTGTTTGGTCTTCCTCATGTTGATGCCTTATTGTACCTTCATTAGCAGCACTTTTTTCGCCCACCCAAGGAAACATTAAATTAGCCTTGTGGTATCCTCGACATTTTATAATCGCAGATATTTTGGACGCAGATGGAGCGTCACCTCTATCTTGACTAACCATTACGCAACCCTATCAAAGCCTTGGTGACCATCTTGATTTGATGACTTATCAAAAGCCTTAAGAGCATTCGCTAAATCATCATTCTCAATTGTATCAACCTTGCTGACAAAATACTTCAAGTAACTAGGATCTTCATCGGCAATATTACCTAGTGTTTTGCCTTTATGTTTAGGGAAAGGGCAAACTACGCTTTTCCATGAGTCTTCCTGTACGTCTTCTTGTACGGCTATTGGATCATTCTCTTCAAGCCAACCCTGTGGAGTTGAGTGCTGATCAACTATATCATTTCCAACATACTTAACCTCATCTTCAGATTGAGCGAGAGATTGTTTGATTTTTCCAATCTTTACATTTTTTCTTTCCTCGGCGATCGCATTGTCTTCTTCTGCGGTTCGCTCCATAGGATCGTCTTTTGACCACATCTGCCATCCATACCCAAATAATGCGGCGGCGGCTTTACACGCACCACGAACAAATGAATCAGCAACATCACGGGCTCCCACAAGATCACCTTTTACGGACTTCATCTTATGATCCATAATGGCATGCGGAATGCCTGTAGTCTTAGTTCCATCTACATGACGAAATCTAATTACTAGGTACGCACTCCCATCAGGGGCAGGGTGAACCTCTTCTCCGTGGATATTCTCCACCATTTCCGGCATCCATCCATTAGCATTCTCGCGAATATCATGTAATGTTCTTGCCCAATTTATATAGGAAGCAGAAAAACTTCCTGTTCCTTTTTTGCTGACATTCTGGGGGTCAGCGAAACCGCTTAGATTTGGTATATCCATAACAATCCTCCTTTTGTTAATTTACTTTAAACTCGGGTATTTCTGCAGGCTCTCGGTCAGCTATCGCTAAGACCTCTTCGCGCATATACCTTGGGGTTTTAATTCCCGGCAGGAATACCGGCATTATTACTTTATGAAGGGCAAGAAAATCGAGATACTTGTACCCTGCAGTATTGCCGAATCCTAGCATTCTCGCCGCCTCCCCCTTCTTGATCATTGTTTGTTCATCCACACTTTTTCTTGTCATGGAGAGGGTTGTACACGCACATTGTGATAAAGAAAAGAAAAATCTTTTATTTTCGTAAAATAAATGCAAAATGTTAAATATCTATTATTTTATATTATAAATACTTGACATTCTTATCACTTTGTAACATTCCTTAATTTATCGTGCCTGAACTTGCCCCATCGACACAAAATAAATAGACCATGAAAAAAGCATCAAAAAAAGAGTACATAGCGATTAACACTCGCATTCCGCTGGAAATCTACCAGCAAATGCAAGAATCCCTTCTTGTAACTAAAAAAACCGTAGGAGCTTATGTAGCTGACTCGGTAGAACAATATACACAACTAATAACAAACACTGGCAATAAGGTGCCTGAAACTAACGCCATGCAAATTGACAAGTTCGCATGGCAGTTAAGCAGAAAATAAATAAAATATATGACTTCTCCCCTATTAAATAAAATAACTGTCTTCAAGGAGTCCGAAGAATGGAATACCCATTTTGACGGAGAGATAACTAAGGTTCAAGTGAATGGAGAGGAAATAATGCAAACACATGACATTGCCAAGAAAACTGAAAAGCTTTCTCGGCAAATAAGGTTCATTGGAATCCTCGCAAGTATGATTGCCGTAGCAGTACTCGTATTGGTTTCACTGATCTACCAGTACGAGGCTAATTATGACGCTGATTTGACTAATGTTCGCCACTCTCGGCTACACCTCAAGAATAGACTATACGAATTGACCGGAAACATATGGGTCGTGGATCAGTGGATTGTAGACCCAAAGTGGCAACAAATTGGCAACGAGACCCCAAGTCCTAGTAAAATAGACGATTAAAACTTGGCTACGGACCAGGAGGTTGGGGGTTCGACTCCCTCCGGGTGTGCCATTCATAACTAGCGGGAATCCCGCTTAAATAGAGACCTTCCTTCGGGAGGGTCTTTTTTTTTGTAGACTTATATTTTACCACTCTATACCTAAATATACCACGATATGAGTGTTTTATGGGCAACAGAATGGGCAACAAGGGCAACAAATGGCAAAACCAACTAAAGTAAATGTAAGAGGTAAGGATCGATGGGTTATAAATATCCGTAAGTCGGGTAAGCGATACAGAAAGTTTTTCGACAGTTATGCCGAGGCGAAGATGTTTGATGAGCATGAATGGATAGCAGGCAAGTCCAGAAAAGAACCCGCGGGTGACAAAACAATTCTATCGGTTGCATTCCATGAATACATATTAGATTACGGAAAAAGGAATGATAACGACCACAAGCCAAGACAGAAAGGAAAGGCAACCACCGAGGATCGGGTTATGAAGTTCTTGCGATGGTTCGGGGAGGATCGATTGGTTAGTGAAGTGACAACAGGGGATTACATGAAATACGTGAACTCCGGGAAATGGTCGCACAAAACAAAGCTTGGGTATGGTGGTGCAGTTAAGATTTTTATGGCATGGTGCGGATCCAAGGATTACGGGCAAAACAAAGAGGATTGGTATTCCACGGTAAATAAGGGTCTGAAGATAGAAACCACAAAGAAGCAGTTTGCTAAATTACCAGGCATTTGCTCGGTAGAGGAGACTAGGGGAATACTTGGTGCTATTCACAAAAAGTACCGACCGGCATTGGCGGTTATGTTTTTCACGGGTATCCGTGCTGAGATCGAAATGGAAATGCTCAGATATTCCGATATTCAATGGGGTAAGCGTATAGGCTTAATGGCAGAACGCACTAAGACCGGAAGGGAGCGATGGATTATTCCTCCCGAGAACTTATGGGAGTGGATACCAAAGGATGGCAAGGGCATGGTTAATCCCGTTACATATAATGCACTTAGTCAAGCGAGAGCTTTAGCGGCGGGACGTGCATTTGGGTACAAGCATGGAACAAGTTATCGTGAGGGTTTTACTTATCCTGCAAATGGTGCAAGGCATTCATTTGGAAGCTACGGGTACTGGAAAGATTTTGAGTGGGCTCTCGACACGATGGGGCATATGAGTAGCGAGGTATTCCTTTCTAATTATAAAAATAACAGAGTGGGCAAGGAAGAGTCTGATGAGTTTTTTAGTATTATCCCTGCATGAACCCTTGCGCATTCCTATGGTTACACGAAAATTAGTGTTGCAAATATCGCTGGATATGTAGATTTTAAAATCTATGGATTGGCAAAAAAAGAAAATTGAAAAATCAAAAGTGGAGGCTTTTGACCTATTTGATAGAATTAGATCTACAGTAGGTGAGTATTGTGATGACTGGATTCTGGTCGGTAAACGCTGCGATAAAGAAAAGCATGTTATTATCGGAACCACCGACAAAGGGTGGGGCGAAATGAAACCAGTATATGAAAATATCCAAGAGTGGAAAAAAAACACCATGGCAGATACTTGAGGAATACCCTCCTGCCTTAGTTAGACTTCTTGCGAGGAGGCAATTCTCTCCTAAGCATGTTCGCGCAATGTCAGATCAGGAGATTGCGGTAGGCGCCGAGATGCCTGTTTCCGAGGTGGTCAAGATAAGTAGAATGACGCACTGGGATGACTTACTGATAAGTAAGGTAAGGTCTTTTTGCGAAGGCTGCAACTTTGACCCATTTAATTGCTATGACCGAAATCGAACACAGGCGTACACTCGCAGTTCGGGCAAGTTTAGTTACTTAAAGCAGTCGGGCCACTGGGATACTACCTTTTTACCAATCATAAAAATATTAGAGAATGCCAAAAAGTCATAAAGTAAGCACGGAACTACTAGGGCAAGCTATGGTTGATTTCAAGGGTGACTACGGAATGGTCGCTAAGCATTTTGGTGTTCGGAATGATTACATAAGGAAAAGAGTATCGACTGATCAAAAATTAAGAGCCATCTGGATACAAAACGGAACGGCAGATCCACTACCTGATCAAGCTGAAGTGATGGTTAGGGAGGAATCTACTGAGGTGAAAAACAAAAAGTTACTAGATGCTTTGGATAAAAATGGGAGGGAGGCCTTTGAGAAAGACATCAAGTCTATGCTCTCTAACCCAAACAATGCACCCAAGTTGGAGGTGTTTAAAGAATTTGATGACTCGATTGGAATGTTCATGGCGGAAGGGCTGCGTGTTACGCAGAAACTAAACCTTAGGCAGAACATATCATTGTTTGAGGTGGGCGAGCAACTCAGGGAGGAGCTTCAAGATGAAACGATGGATTCCGAGGAAAAAGCCCTAAAGACTCGACTGCTCATACAGGCCTGTGAGCAGCAAGGAAAATTTCACGATAGGCTACTTAAGGGACTTGAGTTCCAGTTGAAGCTGTACGAC
>Ga0222716_10003852_pt1 | contig 11890 bp, 8 predicted proteins | sample C33_13DmetaG_FD_165044 | JGI IMG/M metagenome (GOLD analysis project Ga0222716, IMG submission 165044) | Estuarine water microbial communities from San Francisco Bay, California, United States - C33_13D | ecosystem: Environmental > Aquatic > Marine > Unclassified | place: USA: California... | reverse complement strand
CTCTTGCGATGTCGGCCCCCAACTCGTGGGCGAACGGTGGAGGTTGTAAATCGATACCAATAAATCTTGGTTCTTTGGTACCGTCATGCCGTTGGGCAAGACGTCCTCCACGACGGCACGTCGCGTGTACACGGGAGGTTGCGGATAAAGCCGCATGGACTCGTGAAAGCATCGCTCGAGGTAGGGCATCTTTGGTAAATCCGCAAACGTCGGGAACGGACGCGTGCCTAGCACTTCATCGAGCTCGGCTCGAAGTAAGCGAAGCTGCTCCGCGTTTTCAGGCTTGAGAAGCTCGTACGTGCCCCACGTGAGCACCGATGCGGTGGTTTCGTGACCGGCGACGAGAAGCGAGAGCAAATCGTCTCTGAGCTGCGTCGAAGACACTTCTTCGCGCGCAGCGATGAGATAGCGCAGTACCGAAGGATTTGACTCGTTCAAGTAATCGCGAGCCCACTCTTCGGCGCCACCGACCTTTTCTTCCTCCTCGACCATGCGCTTGCAGTCGTCCACGAGTCGCTGGGTGACGTCGCGAATGACGGTGACGGCGTCTTGCGCGTCGCGTTGGCGCGGGCTAACGACGCGCAAGAACTTCTCAGGCAAGCGCCACGTGGGCAAAAGATCCATCGATCGTGTCTCGACCTCCTTGAGCGCAGTATACGTGGCTTGAATCACCGGCGCCGCCGTCGTGAGCGCCTCAAAGTCGTAATTGAACACGGAGATGCCGATGATGTCGAGCGCCGTCTTGCTAAATCGACTCTCCATGTTCACACCACCGACGCCACCAGCGCCGGCTTCACCCTCCAAAATACTCACCATTCGATCGGCGCACGGACCAAAGCACCTATCCACCATCGCTTCGACGTATTTGCGATGCAAAGAGGGCGCCACCGCCTTCCGTCGAATCTTCCACGGCTCCAACTCTTGCAACGCCACGCCCAATCCAAACAAAAATTCACCCGCCTCCGCGATCGTACCCTTGATGTACCGGCTCCCGTAGTTGAACAACACCTGTTTAATGCAATCGGGGTCGCTCACGACGACGTACGACGTGATCGGTCCCGTAGGAAGCAAATACACCGGCCCGCTCTCTCGCATCCACTTGAACAGCGGCTGAAACAACCCGCCTCCGAGCAATCCCGTGATATCCTCCAGTTTCGCGTCCGCCACGGGAATCTCCGACGCCCCGCCCCACAGTCGGTTCAACTGCGTCATCCAATCCGGCGCCGCCATCGTCGCACCGGCGCCAGACTTATTCGAGATGGCCGCCTCCTCGTTCGCGAGGTCGACGAAGACGATGTTATCCAGGTCCTCCTCTTTGAACACCTCCGACGGGTCCTCGATCGCACCGATCGCGCGTCCGCGGCGCGCGGTCGCTCGCGCGCGCGTCCATCGCGCGTTCGGCGTCACGACGACCGCGCGCGCCGCGGCTCGCGACGCGTGCGAGGTCGCGCACGACGTCGTCATCGCGCGCGCACTTTTTCGCCCACCGCGCGCCGTCGCGCACTGCGCCGTCGTCGCGCGTCGCGCGAGCGCCGACATACCGAACGTTACGTTCGCTACCGTCGCGCGCGCGTGGTTTCGTCGCTCTCGCGCGCGTCGTGCGTCGAGCGCCGCGAAATGTCGCCGAGCGTGCGCTATCCGTTCGCCGCCTCGACATCGACGCCACTGACGCGCGCAGCGCGCGTCGTTCGTCGCTCGCGCGCGCGCACGCCGAGACATGGCGCGTTTCCCGCTCGCGCCGCTGTGTGCGTTCGCGATTTACGGCTACGCGACGTACGCGTACGCGTTCGAATGGTCGCACGCGCGCACGCCCGGAGGGTTGGCGAACGTCGACGCGCAGCGATGGATCGGTGATCTCTCGTTCGCGCTCCCGGCGTGCGCGACGACGGCGTACTTGATGTTTTGCCTCGTCGGGCCGCGCGTGATGGCGAAGAGAGAGGCGTTCGATCCGAAAGGGCTCATGCTGGCGTACAACGCGTATCAGACGGCGTTCAACGTGAGCGTGCTCGGGATGTTTATTCGGGAGATCGTGACGCTGAAACAACCGACGTGGGGGTCGAAGATGCCGTGGAGCGATAAACGATCGTTTAATATCTTGCTCGGCGTGTGGTTTCATTACAACAACAAGTATTTGGAATTGCTCGACACGGCGTTTATGATTGCGCGCAAGAAGACGAAGCAACTGAGCTTTTTGCACGTGTATCATCACGCGCTGTTAATTTGGGCGTGGTGGTTCGTGTGTCATCTGATGGCGACGAACGATTGCATCGACGCGTACTTCGGTGCGGCGTGTAACTCGTTCATTCACATCGTGATGTACTCGTACTATTTAATGGCGGCGCTCGGCGTGCGATGCCCTTGGAAGCGTTACATCACGCAGGCGCAAATGTTGCAATTTGTCATCGTTTTCGTCCACGCCGTGTTCGTCTTACGAGACAAGCACTGCCCAGTATCATTACCATGGGCGCAAATGTTCGTCATGGCGAACATGCTCGTGTTATTCGGCAACTTTTACCTCAAGGCGTACGCCGCCAAGCCGTCGGGCAAATCTTCGACGCGCGTCTCCGCCGCCAAACCGGCAACCAGGCGCACTCGAAGCCGTAAGGTCGATTGATAGTCGCGTAGTGTGGTCATTCCACTAGGGTTGGTTTTCTTCGGAATAATATTGGGGACTTTTCTTGTACAGATCGAGCGCTCGGCCGCGCGGTTTCGTCGCGAAGCGCGCGCGCGCCCAGCCCGAAGCTTCGTCGCGAATCGCGACTCGTCCTCACATTCGCGCGCGCGACGTTCACGCCTCGTCGTAAACGCGCTCGATCGATCGAAAGACTTTAAACACACCGAACGAAGGCGCGAACGAGTCCAACGATGCTCGGCGCGCGCGCGACGTCGACGACGACGCAGCGTGTAACCCTAAGAGGCCACATCGCGAAGAATGCGCTCGCGACGCGCGCGGTGACGCCCGCGCGCGCGAACCGAGGCGCGGTAAAGGTTACGAAAAGTATGAACTTTGGACACGAGGACTTTTTCGACGTCGTGGGCACGGAGCGGGACTTGATTTTGGAGGAACGGTTCCCAGATGTGAAGGGCGCCGGGCGCGGGCTGACTAAGAATCAAATCGAAGCGCTCGGGTTGGCGGGAAGCGAGGCGAGAGATCGATTCAGCGTGAAGGCGCTTGATTTAGGCGCGCGCGCGGCGTACGCGAAGGAGATGCCGAGCGATAATAATGAGCCGACGAGGTACAGAACGGTGATGAGCGGGGCGACGATGACGCACGGGGGTATGGCGCCGGCGGGTGCGGTCGCACCGCCAGATCTTCCGTCGCTGTTGTTGAACGCGCGGATTTGTTACATCGGTATGTCGCTCGTGCCCGCGGTGACGGAGTTAGTCGTGGCGGAGTTGTTGTATCTCGGATACGAGCAGGCGGAAAAGCCGTGCTACGTGTACATCAACTCTGGGGGGTCGGTGAACGAGAAGGGCGAAGTTGTGGGGATGGACAACGAGGCGTACGCTATTTTGGACACCATGCGTTACATTCGACCGAAAATTCACACCGTAGCTGTCGGGAAGTGCCACGGGAACGCGTCGTTGATTTTGGCGGCGGGCGACAAGGGATGCAGACACGCGCTGCCGCACGTGCAAATTTCCACGCAGCCGCCCAAGTTGAACCGCACGTTCGACTCGACGCAAAACGTTCAAATCCGTGCCAACGAGTGCGCGCTGTACGAAGACACGTATATGGGTTTCATGTCCGAGTTCTCTGGAAAGGATATTGACGTGGTGCGCAAGGACCTCGACCGTACGCGTTACTTCACCCCGAATCAAGCGATCGAGTACGGTTTAATCGACAAGGTCATCACCAAGGGCTTGAACGTGATGGAAACCCAAGATTACGAGCGTTTGTTAGCGCAACAACAAGCGCAATACGAGGCGGCGGGTGTGCCGATGCCGGGCCAAGAGCAGCAGCAAAACGATCGCAGTTCGCACGCCGACAAGGGGACGGTGCGAAAGTAAACGTCCATCATGCATGCGCGTTCTGGTAATTTTAGATTTAGAAGAAAGCTTAACATTGTCATACAGACGGTACGGACTATGCAACTGGCAACTATGTGTTTCACAACGCGCTCGAGCTTTGTCATTCCTTCGCAGAAGCGGCGTCTCGCGCCGCGGCGACGACGAGCTGTTGAGACTTCCCGCGCTGATAGATGAAAAACCCAACTATGGACAACGTGTAACCAAATATTTGAATACTGGTCACGGGATTGCCGAAGATGACGACCGCGAGCAGGATTACCACGGCGTTCTTGACCTGGCCCATGACTTTGAACGTCAGCCCTGACGTGACTTTTATGACGCCAAGCGTCAAAAAATTTACCCCAAAGCCCAGTAGCGCCGCGGCGCAGAAGTAGTGCGGCGAGTCCATCAGGATGTACCACGCCCCGTTATCTAGAAAGTCTCTCAGCTCAAACGTCACGATTCCGAGCCCTAGAAACAGCAACGCCGCCGGTCCCATCACGTACAAGCCTTCGATCAAATCAAACTTCAAATTCCCGAGAACGTACTGATAAAACGCCATCCTTATCGCCTCCGCAAATTCACTCACTAACATCATCACCACTCCAATCGCGCTGAACTTCACCTCCCCGTACGCCGCTATGAAAGTGCCGAGCGTCACGACGCCGACGCCCAGCAGCGTCGTCCCGTGCAACTTTTCCAGCCCCGCCGTCGTCATCACCACCAGCGTCACCGCCGGTACCGCGCTCTTCAGCATTTGTATGAAACTCACGCTGAGATACAAGTACACGTAATTCCCGAACCCGAGCGAAACCGCGCCCAAGCTCCCAATCGGTACGATGTGTCTCGCGTACCACCTTCGCGTCACCACCGCCTCGTGCTTCAGCTTCACCCGCCCCGTGTGCACCAGCGCGCACGCGATCAACCAAGAGCTCAACATGCCCATCGTGCACAGCATCATCGGGTACGAAAACCCGTGCTCGCGCAGGAGATGATTGTTCAGGAAGATCAAGCTCGAGCTCGCGCAGGCCCAGAGCAGCGACAGGATCACCGCGCGCGCGCACTGCGCGCGATGCGCGCGCGAGAATCGCTGACGGATCGCGCCCATGGTATCGAGCACCGCGTCCACGCCCGTGCCGTCGACGACGGCGTCGTCGCGCATGCGCGCGCGCGCGTCTGCGGCGAACGTCGCTCGACGGATAAAGCGTCCCGAAGCGTCACCTCGCGACGCGCGCGCGCGCGCGCGCCATGGCGCGCCTCGAGCGATTGCCGTTCGAGTGTTACGTCCTGCGCGGCGCGCTCGACGCGCGCGCGCGCGCGCGGGCGACGGAATCCATCGCGCGGTGCGCCTCGAGCGCGGCCTGGGCGCGCGCGGCGGCGAACGACCACCCGACGATCGTCGCGTCGCACGCGCGAGGCCAGCGCGAGCGCGCGATGCGATGCGTGCGCGCGTGCGGGCTGAAGCGGTGCACCGGCGCGTGCGGCGCGGACGTCGGCGCGATGAGCGAAGCGCCGACGGGCCTGTTTGAGCTGAGCGCGCGCGTCGTCGCGACGGCGACGACGAAGGACGACGACGACGGGGCGCTGCGGCGAGCGTTCGCGAACGACGACCCGTTCGAGGCGAGTCACTTTTGGGCGCTGGTGTACGGCGCGACGAGTTCGGGAGATGGGAAACGGCGAGAGACGATGGCGCCGCACCTCGACAGAGGCGTCGGTTGGGTCGTGTCGATTTCGTTGGGCGGTCGGCCGACGCGGATGACTATAGGTAAACCGCCCGCGCGTGGGTCCATGTACGATGCCTACGCGCAAAGTCGACCGGTGGAGGGCCAGGGCGAAGGCGTCGAAATCGTCGTCGACGACGGTGATGCGGTCATTTTTCGCGGCGACCGTGTGTTTCACAGCGTCGACGGCTTCGCGGGCGAAACCAGGCCGGGGCACGAAGAATGGGCACGCGCGCTCGTCGGAGCGAACGGGGTCGATGGGTACGGTGTTGGTAGACTCGCTTTACTCTTTCGCGAGGAGCGAGAGACGCAGAGTAAGGCGGTTAGGTGTTAGTATTGTTGTGTTTCAATTCGTTTAGTGTACTGGAGCCGGGAAGCTCAAGTTTCCATCGCGTCCTCGTCCCGAGCGTAACCTTTAGGCATGATGATCGCGCGCTTATTACCCGCGACCATCTTCAACAATTCGAACGGATCTTCATCGGAATCGTACCAGCCCTCGTCGTCGACGTGGAATGGATTCACGTCCACCTTCGACTTGAGCTCCGCCTCCTTGACGCGCGCCTTTTCCAACTCAATTTTAGCTATGATTTCCCGACGCTCCTCCTCCGTGAGCTCCTTCGTCGGCTCTACTGCTTCGCTTTGCGTCTCGGCAGTCTTCCGCACGAAGTTTTTCGGCTCCGCGGTGACGACCATACTTTCGAGCTCGTCCGCCAACGCGTCCTCGCCCTCCGCCGCGACTTTCCTCCGCTCCGGTATCGCCGATCGTACCCCCATCAGAATTTCCAACTCTCGCTTCGCGACTTCTTCCGCCTCCTTCTGTTTCTTCTTTTCGCGCGCGCGCGCCTCGGCGCGCGCGCGTTCCGCCTCCTTGGTCGGCGCGTCCCGTTTCAAATCCTCAACCTTGGCCGCGACTTTCGCGGAGACGTTTTTATTCTTCAAGCCGAACGTTCTGTCCGCCGCGAGCTGCGCCTTCCGCTCCTTCCGCTCTTTTTCCTTCTCGCGCTTCTCCTTCTCTTCCTTGCGCTTCTTCTCCTCCGCGGTCAGGCGCTTTTCTCCGAGCACCTTCTTCGGCGGCATGGCGATTGAGATTCGCCAGTCGCGTGTCGCTCCTCGGTTCGTTCGCCCGCTCGCGCGTCGATCACGCGACGACCGCGGCGCGCGCGACCGCGCGCGCGAGCGCTCGAGCGCGCGACGCGACGACGCTCGCGCCGCGCGCGTCTCACTCTGCGGTCGACGCCGCGCGCCGTCCCGCTCGCGCTCGCCGCGTCCCGCCGAACGACTAGAGCGCCACCGCGCGATCGTTCACGAGCTTCCGAAGCGGTAAAAACACATCATCCGCCGCTCGCACGTCGTCGACGGACATGAACGTCCATCCCTCGCACTTGTGCGGTTCGACGTTCGCGGGCGCGCAGTCGGCGCCGACGTCGACGAGCGCGAACACCGTCAACCAATGATTGTTCTCGTCGATCACGGACTCGCACATCGCGAACGGCGCGATCCACGCCTCGGGCGCGATGTCCAGGCCGGTCTCCTCCATCGTCTCTCGACTCGCGCACCGCGCGATGGATTCTTTCCACTCCAGAGCGCCGCCGGGCAGCGCGAGCTGTCCCGACCCGTGCGAGCCGCGACGACGACCGACGACGATGCGGCCGTCCTCGCGACGGATGACGACGCCGACGCCGATTCGGGGGTGTTTTCGCGCCTCCGTCGCGCGCGCGTCGGGCATCGCGCGTCGCGCGCGCGTCCAGGGGGTCGCGATGTCGCTTCGGCTTCTGGCGCGACGTTTGAAATGACTAACAACCGACGCGAGCGGGCGACGGCGCGGACGAGGACGAAAATAGAACGCGGCGCGCGAGAGGCATGCGGCGCGCGGAAGATGTCGCGTGGAAGCGAGAGACGCGACGGCGCGAACGGGCGCGCGCGGAGCGCGCGCGTCGAGTGGTCATGGCGGCGACGTCGGCGGCGACGATTTGGGCCGCCTCGCTCGAGTCGGCGAGACGCGTCGCGAACTTCGCTCGAGGGAAGACGAAGGTGACGTTCGAGGAGGTGGCGGTGCGATGGCGCGGAGCGCGAGAAGAGGTCACGCGCGAGCGCGTGGGGTATGATGCGTGCGTGCACCGTGTTCGCGACGGATGCGCGCGTCGCGCTCGCGAAGACGCGGAGACGCGAGACGCGGCGGCTGAAGCCGTCGGCGGCGCGAACGACGCAAAGCTTCGCGCGCTACGACGTAAGATTCGACGGTGCGAACGTGCTGTGAGAAATCTCTCGGCGAAGCTCAAGCCGGCGTACGTTGCGAATTCTTCGACGTTCTGGAATGAGAGATGCTCGAATGCGAGCGCGACAGTCGTTCCCAAGCGCTCGGTGTTGCTCGCGATGAACGAAAGCGGTGCCCAAGAGACGATGGCGAGGTATCATTCATCCAGCGAATCGTACACGAGTGATATTGAGCGATCAGTCGCACTTCTGTTGAAGAATATTGACGCCCGTTCGAAGTATGACCTCGAGTACATGGACAATAAGTCGGAACGCTTGCAAAACGTATCGCTCGATGTGAAGCGATTCGCCGAATCCGGATACGCGGCCATCCATGACAGTTCGATAGAGGCGATTCAAGACTTGAACTCGAGCGTGGGGACTGGATTAAATACGTTTTCGTACGCTGTGAGCACAGCTGTACACACGATGCGCACGAACGTCGTCAACGCCTCACTGGCGCTCGTGATTTCTGAAGTCGGCGCAATCGCAGACGAAATGGCCGCGTACGCCACAAACGTTGATGCAACGTTTGAAACCGTTCACACGTGGTTCGATGACTTTGAAACGAATGTGAGACCGGTGATTCAGTCGCTTGAAGACTCGCACGGCTTTAACCTCCCGAATACGCCCCTGATGTCACTTCCAAACGCGCCCGTCATCTCGGTGCCAGATTTTCAATGGCTGTCGCCAGATTTACCCATAGGCGGGTTTGAAGAAACTTTGGACGACTTCACGGCACTAATGTCTTCTTCAGCGACGACTGCGAGCTCAACAATAAGTAATGCTCTCGCTGAAGCCACTTCTGTGGATATCGGTGTCGATCTGGGCATTCCTTCACTCTTGAGTGATTATGACCCGCCGCCGTTCAAGAGCTCGGATGGCTCTACAACAGACAACTCGACGCAATTCGGTGAAGAAACCCTCCAAGCTATTCGGGAACGATCTGACTTGTTCGTGGAGTCAACGAACGCCGCATCGGCGCAGACGTCTAACTTCTTGCGCTTCGGTTTGAACCAAAGCGCGGCCGCCGTGGTGTACTTGACGACGACAAATTTCTCTTCGCCTGACGTTGCGCCCGACGCAGATGATTTCAATTTCTTCAACATCCCGTTTCGTGGTGTACACATTCACGGGTTTTTCTCACTCGCAGAGTTTGCATTCGCTGGTTTGGTGAACATAGATCTGACGTACCGCGTCATACGATGCGTCTCCGTGGTGTCCAAACATTTATCTTACGGCGCGCTCGAGCTCGAGCCGCTCAACTTGATCGATGGCGACCGCGACGCCGGCGAGCGCAAAATAAGTTCCCTTGAAAAGTTTGCAAGATTCGTTGCCGATCCGGCCATGGTCGCCTTAGTGCGCTTCACCATCTTCATCGCCATCACCGTCGCTTCGCTGCACGTGTATCGCCAAACCCATCGCTCTTACGCGAAGGGATGCGTGGAAAGCAGAAACGGTACTTTGGCCGCCGATTACGCCTTCGTATTCGCGCACTCCTACGTCAATACCGCACCGCGTACGCGAGCGTTGGCATTCGACTCGTACTTGGCGTACAACTTCACGAAAACGTGCGACGCGCGTCGCGTGGCGACGGCGGAGCGATTCAACGTAGCCGACGTCGAGCGACACCGCCTAGAAACCACGTTGGACGCTTCACGTGAAACATTACTCGCCATCGATGTGTGCGTAGATTTGCTTCACGGTGATGAGAGCGAAATCTTTCGAGCACACGCGCGCGCGGCGCAGTCGTGCGCACTTGAATCGTTCAAACTCGACGACGGCGGCGCTGCGTCTGAATGCCAGCCGCCGACGTGTTCAGCGGCGACCTCGTGCGTCGGTCCCATCGACGACCTTCTCCACGCGCACGCAATCGAAACCGCGTGTGCCGCCGAGCGTTACGCGCACGACTGGATTCAGCGCGCGTTGCTTCTCGTCTTATCGTACGCGTCCATGAACTTTGCGCGCGAGCCATTTGTGGACGCCCTCGGTCGCGTCGTTGCGTTGACACAAAACATAGACGATATCGCCGTCATCGCGTGGTACGATCGAGATCGAGACGAAGCCTGCGTCGCAGACGACTCCGTGGATCGCGTGAGACGCGCGCTGCGAAACGCGCGAGTGCGCGGATGTGTGGTGATGGCTACTTGCGTCGCGTGTCAACTCCCATGGGTGGTTCTCGCCTCGGCTTTGCGTTGATTTTTTAACAAACGTTTCCCTCTACTCGACGCTTCGCGTCTTCTCAAACAATCGACAGTCATACATTTTTTCACTCTTCATCCGCGTATTCGTCCTCGTCGGCCTCGATCGGGTGCAAAATGAACGTCACGGGCACCATGAACGCGTTCAAACCGCCCTCGGCGCCGAACGACACTTGGCCGCGACTCAGTTGCAACAGGTGGACGATTTTCAAAAATCCAACGTTTGATATGGACACGCGCGTCATCGTCGCCGTGTCATCGCCTCCGCCGCCACCCGCGCCCGCGCTACCGCCGAGGAAACTCCCGCCCACCGCCGTCGCGCTCTTCAGGAATCGATACTTGTACCTCGACGCGCTCGGCTGCGCGCACGAGAACTCGGTCAACCTCCCGCTCGCCCCGACGTCCACGTCCACGGCCAGATCACCTATTTCCGCCCCGTGCGCGCTAAACCTCAGCATGTCCACGTCACACTCCAACAAAACGTCCCCGTTCGGCCACTCCAAATCGTCCACGATTTCCTTGAGCGTCGCCGTCGGCAGCATGAACGCGTTCGCCTCGTCCCTAAAACTCACCTCATCCCCTCGTTCCTCGCCCTCCGGCACCATCTCCGGCGCGATCTCCGCGTACACGCACTGTCTCAAATCTCTCTCCGTCCCCTGTCTACTCCCGCTCTCCAGCTCGAGCGTCAGCATTCCCTCTCGATTCGGCCACCGCGCGACCAGCTCGCCGTCGCCGCGTCCGAACGCCCCCAGCGCGTCGATCAGCGCCCCCAGGTTCACGTCGAACGCCACCGCCCGCGCGCCGCCGCGCTGCGCTCGGCCTCCGACCAGCGCCGCGCACGTCTCGTCGCACGCGTACCGCGCGAACGTCTCCGCTCGAAAGTTGACGCTCGCGGCGCAGCTCTTCGATTCATCCATCGTCGCGAACGTCACGCCTCGCGCGTCCGCGCGCACGCGCGCGCGGCATCGCTTGCTCAGTTTGATCGCCGCCAGGCACGCGGTGAAGGACTTGACGCTCGCCGTCGCGCAGTCCAGGGCGTAGGACCACGAGTCCGCGTCGTCGCGCGCCATGACGTGACGCGTCGTTCGCTTCGATCGTCGGCGTCGTCGCGCGCGTCACTCGCGCGCGCGCGCGGCGCGGCGCGGCGCGGATGCGCGCGCGCGGCGTCGCGTGCGCGTGCGCGCTCGCGCTCGCGTACGTCGCCGCGCTCTTCGCGACGACGGACGCGCGCGACGACCGAGACGCGCCGCGCGTGATGAAACGGCGCTTTGCGTCGCTGAGCGTCGTCTGCGCGCTCGCGTGGGCGCCCGCGCTCGCGGCGAGCGACGACGCGATGTCGCTCGACGCGTGGCGTCGAACGCTCGGGCTCGCGCCGCCGGAGGGACAGGCGCGCGCGGTGGCGCACGGGATGAGCGTGGCGCTCGCGGCGACGCTGGGCGAGACGGCGGCGCGCGCGAGAGACGGACGACGCGACGGACGACGGACGACGCGGACGACGCTGATGGCGATCAGGGATTACGCGCACGCGCCGCTGTGCGAGGAGTGGTGCTTCAGGGCGTGCGCGCTGGCGGCGCTGATGCGATCGGGGGCGAGCGCGGCGAGCGCGAGCGCGCTCTCGAGCGCGCTCTTCGCGGCGGCGCACGCGCATCATTATTTCGGCGCGCGCGCCGGGGGCGCCGACGCTCGAACGGCGCTTCGCGCGTC
>Ga0222716_10003850_pt1 | contig 11896 bp, 21 predicted proteins | sample C33_13DmetaG_FD_165044 | JGI IMG/M metagenome (GOLD analysis project Ga0222716, IMG submission 165044) | Estuarine water microbial communities from San Francisco Bay, California, United States - C33_13D | ecosystem: Environmental > Aquatic > Marine > Unclassified | place: USA: California... | reverse complement strand
TCAAACTACTGAGTTTGCTTACAACGATAGCAACACTCCAGTGATGTTAAATATTTTTTTAGAAATGATAGCTAAAAAAACTGTAACGTTAGAACAGTTAAATAATATTAAAGTTAAAGAGTATGAACCAGAGCCGGATTGGAAACATTATCCTCCTTGTGTTCAGAAAATGATTTCAGAAAAATGGGAAGGTAACCATAGAAATGATTTGTTATTTAATGTTGGTGTTTTAGAATTAAAAAAATCTGAAGATAGCTTAACTTTAAAAGAGCTGCAAACTATTTTACAAAAAAGAAACCATGAAATATTTACAACTCCTTTGGATATTCCAGAAGTTGATTCTATCGCTAAGTCTGTATCTAAAAAGGATTATGCTTATAAGTGTCCCCCTAAAACAAATGCTATTGCACCACTATGTAATAAGGATTTATGTAAATTAAGAAAGCTTGGTATTGGTTCTCAAGTTCCAGATATGATTGATGACTTTGAGGATGTAGAGTTTATTAGATCTACTAAATCAATTGAATATACATTTAAGTTTCAAGGTGAGAAAATAATAATTAATCCAGAAGACATGAAAGATGAAAAATCTTTTAGGGTTAAGTTACTTAGATATGGAATCTATTGGATGACACTACCTAGACCTAAGTCGGGTCCTTCTCCTTTTGAAATGCTTATGGCTACCTTAGTTAGAAAAGCTGTTGAGAAAGAAAGCATGAAGTTTGAAGATACACTTGGTGAAGAAAAATATAATTTTCTTAAAAAATTCTTTGAGTCTCACATTGAGGAAGATGACTTCGAGAAGCTGCAGGATAATTATGTTATACTAGACTCAACAACAAACATTTGTTATTTCAAAAAAATTACTTTTGAAAAATTCTTAGGTAATGACAAAACATTTAAGAGTGCTAGTGAAGCATTAAATCTACTTAATTGTGACAGACTTGATTACCATGAGGGTGTTAAGAATGTATGGTCAGTTAGAATGCCTAAGTTTGTAGACTATAAAGTTGTAGAGAAAAAAGAAACTAAGAAAACTGTATCGGAGATGGATGACGAATTCCACACAGGAAAGTTTAGAACTTAAAATACTCAAAGATCTTTACCATAAAACAGTGAAGATCTTTGGCCCACCAGGTACAGGTAAGACATACACTTTAATTGAAAAGGTTCTTAAAAATTATTTAAGAAAAGGTATTCAACCAAGTGATATAGCTTATTTATCTTTTACGAACAAAGCAGTAAACACTGCAGTCAAAAGAGCCATGGAGTCTTTTCCAAATTATACTGTGGATGATTTCTCCAGGTTTAAAACGTTACATACTTATTGCAGAAGATATTTTCCAGAAGAAGTATTTGATCCTAAAGATTGTACAATTGATTTTGCATTACAAACTAAAGTAATAAAAACTTCAGACAAAAGATTAGCTGATGATAACTTCATGTATAAAGATTGGTCCTTAGGAGTTTATAGTAAAGCTAGAAACTTATTAATAGATCCAGAAGAAGCATACAAAATGGAAAGCTATAAAAGAGATTCACTCACAGTATTTAAAAGAAAGATTGATACCTATGAGCATTATAAGACTGGTGGAGGAGAGAGATCTTTCATAGACTTTGATGATATGATTCAAAGAGCTATAACAGAAGTAGATTTCCCACCACTTAAAGTTTTGATATTAGATGAAGCACAAGACTGTACACCATTGCAATGGTCAGTGTTATATAAGATGGCACCTAAAGTAGATCGTATATATTTAGCAGGAGATGATGACCAAGCTATATATAAATGGAATGGAGCTGATCCAAAATATTTTACAAAGTTTTTTCCAGGACGAAAAGTTAAGTTAAGAAAGACTCAAAGATTTGGTGAGGCCATACATAAGTTCTCACAAGTTATTAGAAGAGGTATAAGAGACAGTGAAGAAAAAGATTATCAACCTGGTAACTCTAAAGGATATGTTAAGAGTTACTTATCATTTAAAGAAATACCTTTCGAAGCATTAAAAGAAGATTGGTATATCTTAGGTCGTATCAATGAAACTGTAAATGAACTTAGGATGTTAGCTAAGGATGCAGGTTTATATTACAAAGATAATAAGGGCACAAAATGTTTTGATCAAAAACAATGGGAGGCTATTAAAGCTTGGACTACTATCAGTATGAATAAAAAGATTGATAAGAAGGCAGCTCGTAATATGTATAAATATATTAGAGAGTTAGAAGATCCTGCATATAGATTAGATAAGTTCTGGAGAGCTGAACCAGATTTAAGAGAGTATGATTTTGAAACTTTAAAAGAATGGTGTGGCTTAACACTAGAAGATAAACAAAAAAATAAACCTTGGTTCTGGATATTAAGAAGAAACTTTAAACCAAGACAAGTTAGACATTTTATAAGATTGTTAAGAAGGTATGGTCAAAAGGAATTAAACTTAGATCCATTAATTACAATTGATACAATTCATTCTGTTAAAGGTGGTGAAGCGAATCATGTAGTGCTTTACAGTAAAGGTAATTACCCATCTGATTATAGTAATAAAAATAAACAAGAGAAAAGTGATGAATGTAAGGTCTGGTATACCGGTGCAACAAGAGCAAGAAAAACTTTACATTTATTAAGAACAGACTATAAGTTTAACTACCCTATAGGGTCAGATTATTTAATTTATGTCCAGGAGAAAAATGACAAATAAATCTATGTTAGACGAGGCTTTCCCTCAAGATAAACAAATTGGAGGATCTCACTACCAACACTATTTAATTCAACCTTATGAATTTATTTCTAAGAATGAGCTCACATTTTTTCAAGGCAACGTTATCAAGTATGTAATGAGATATGCTTATAAAAATGGTATTGAAGATCTTGAGAAGATTAAACATTATTGTGATCTAGAAATTAAAAAGATGAAAGATGCAAAAGAAAAGAAATAATAAAGCGATCTTAGAGATCTTAACTAAAATAAAAGAAAACCATTATCAATGGTGTTTAGATAATGGTAGAGATGTTAGTTGGTATAAAGAATTAAAAGATGACAAATAAAATTAAATGTTCAAAATGTGAAAAAGATGCAGTTATTATTGAGAATAAAATTTATTATTGTGGTTCATGTGCTGTTAAACAATTTATTAAAAAGGTACACAAAAGATTTGTAAATGAGAACAATTAGAAACTACGTGTTAGTAACACAAACTAAAAAAGCTATTCGTATAAAATTAGAGAATGGTTATTGTATATGGTTACCTAAATCTGTAATTCATAATGCAAGTAAAGATCGTATTTTAGTAGATGCAGGTATTTATCAAAACAATTTAAATGAAGCTATTTTAGATAAAAAAAATAAAGAACTTAAATTTTTAAGATCACTCAAAACAAACAAAAGTAAATTATATGAACGGACTACAGCTTACCCTAACGTTTAAGAAATCGATGTGGAATACTCCATCGGAGTTTAAAGATCTATCAGGGGCAACTGAAATTGCAATTGACTTAGAGACTAGAGACGATGGTATTAATGAAAAGCTTGGAGCTGGTTGGGCTTTAGGTAAAGGAGAGATTGTAGGTTTTGCAGTAGCCGTTGATGGTTGGCAAGGATACTTTCCGTTTGGACATTTAGGGGGTGGTAATTTAATACCTGAACAAGTAAAAAAATATATGAAGGATGTGTGTGCACTTCCTTGTGCTAAAGTATTTCATAATGCTCAGTATGATGTAGGTTGGTTAGAAGCATCAGGAATCACGGTCAACGGACCAATCATAGATACAATGATAGCCGCAGCATTAATAGATGAAAATAGATTTCAATATAATTTAAATAGTTTGTCAGTAGATTATTTAGGTGAGATAAAAGCAGAAACAGAATTAAGAGAAGCAGCCGCAGCACATGGTATAGATCCTAAAGCAGAGATGTGGAAGTTACCTGCAGAACATGTTGGTTATTATGCAGAACAAGATGCAGTGCTTACATTAAAGTTATGGCAGAGATTTAAACAAGAGATAAGAACACAAAGTCTAGAAACAGTTTGGGATCTTGAGCAGCAACTAATTCCGGTGTTGATAAAAATGCGTCAACGAGGTGTGAGAGTCCAAGTGGAATCAGCTGAAAAATTAAAAAAAGAAATGATGACCCAAGAAAAAGAAATACTACAGGCCATAAAAAAAGAATCAGGAACAGAAGTAGACATTTGGGCGCCACGCCATATTGCCAAAGCTTTCGACAAAATGAAGTTAGATTATCCAAGAACTGAAAAAACAAGCGAACCTTCCTTTACACAAAATTGGTTGATAAATAATAAGAACAAAATAGCACAACTTATTGTGAGTGCAAGAGAGATCAATAAATTTCATAGCACATTTTTATCTTCTATCCTGAGGTACCAAGTCAAAGGTAGAATTCATGGAGAGATACAACAACTTAGATCTGATTTAGGTGGTACAGTATCTGGAAGATTATCGATGAGTAACCCTAATTTACAACAAGTGCCAGCCAGAAACAAAGATCTAGGTCCTAAGATAAGGTCTCTATTTATACCAGAAGAGGGATATCAATGGGGTTCATTTGACTACTCGCAACAAGAACCACGAATGACGGTTCACTATGCAGCTTCAATTGGAGACAATGGTTATGATGGTGCACAAGAATTAGTAGAGGCATATAAGAATGATGATGCAGACTTTCATCAAACGGTTGCAGACCTTGTTGGTATCGAAAGAACTCAAGCTAAAACAATTGGACTCGGTATTATGTATGGAATGGGTAAAAATAAATTAGCATTATCTTTAGGGGTAACTAAGGATGAAGCAGATCAATTGATTGTAAAATATAATAAGAAGGTTCCGTTTATCAAACAATTATCAGATAGATGTAAAATGGCAGCGGATGAAAAAGGAATTATCAGAACTAAAAAAGGTAGAAAGTGTAGATTTGATAAGTGGGAGACAAGAGACTTTGGACTTCACCAGGCAGAAAAATTTGAAGATGCAGTTGCTAAGTATGGTAGAAATAATATTAAGAGAGCCTTTACTTACAAAGCTTTGAATAGATTAATTCAAGGATCTTCAGCTGATCAAACTAAACAATCGATGTTAGATTGTTACAATGCAGGTCACTTACCTATGTTACAGATACATGATGAACTTTGTTTTAATATAAAAGATCAAAAGCATGCAGATAGTATAAAAAATATAATGGAAAAGTCTATAGATTTTAAAGTTAAATCTGTAGTAGATGTAGGACTTGGAAAGAGTTGGGGTGATGCAAAGTAGAAACATGCCACACAACAACAACGATCTTATAGCTTATGCTGCAGGATTGTTTGATGGTGAGGGTAATATTAATTACGCACAATACAAATGTAATAAACCAAACGGTAAAACTTATCTTAAATGGAATGTTGCAATGGAAATCGCAATGACTGATTTAATGTGTATTAAAAATTTTTATGATATTGTTGGAGTTGGAAGTATTCACTTTAAACCTATTAGTAAAAAATCTTTAGGTAAACAAGATCAATGGAGATGGAGATGCTCTCATCAAAAAGCATTGCATTTAGCAAAATTATTTCTGCCATACAGTACAGTTAAAAGACCTAAGCTATTGAAAATTATAAATCACTATGAGTTTGTTAAGCCGAAAGAAACCCTAGGAAAAAAGTTTGATTTTTAAATATTTAAAATTTAACTTGTTGCAGCTAAATTTTCTTGAACGTCTTGATGCTTCAATTGATTTCTAAGAGATTTTATTTCACTCTCAGTTGTCAACATCTCAGTAGTACAACCACCATGAGTCATTAAACTAGCAGTCCATTCGTTCTCTTTGTGTTGAAGCTTTTTAATCAGTTCAACTTTTTCTTTACTTAACATTATCGATCTCCTCGTATGTTACGTGAAGTCTTTTGTTACCAGTGAAACCATCGTTGATAATTTCAACGGTACCATTCTCCACTTGTTCAGACAACTTGAGTATCGCTTCTTTACTATCACCTGCTTCGACTACTTGGTCTACTTGCAGACCTCCCATGTATGCTTTGATACGATAAGCTGTCATAAGATATTATAAGATATTTCAAAGGTTTGGTCAATATCCAAGCCCTGATTGTCAATAGCATAACAAAATACACTATAAGAGGCCATAGAGCCCCCTATTTCTTCGATTTGACGTTTTTGAGCTGTACCTATAGCCTTAGCCATAGATCTGCATTCTGAAGCATCTGTGAGGTTATCTCTGAGGTATTGTCCACACTTTGTCTCTCCATTTGGATAGTTTAAACAAAATGATGTTAGTAGTATAAATTTTATTAACATTAAGTTTCTAATAATTCTTTACATGTAAATTTTGTATATATTTCATACTTATTAACTTCATCTCTACCCATTTCTTCAAGTAAGTCTACTGATTTTTTGTAGCCATCTATATAACAATCGAATGAGTCTTTGTAAGGAATTTTAAATTCTATAGGAGGCATACAATTATTACCAACTACTGAACAAACATAAATTATTAAAATTATTTTCATTGACTTTTAATTACATCCCATATAATTAAGATACCATATAAAAAACTAAACAACAATAGGAGACAAAATGGCAATTATGTTTGAACCAAAAGGTGGTAGAAAAAATACTGAAGTATCTAGTACACCAGATCTTTTACCTTTAGGTCAAAAACCAGAAGGTGAATTAAACTCATTAATTATAATGCAAAATGCATTTAATAAATTAATGAGCACAATTAAGAAGCTTACTGAAGAAAATAAAAGACTCAAAGATGCTTTAGGTATTACTGAAGTAGAAGAGCCCATGAATGCCGAGGCAGCACATGGATTAGTATTAACAAAAGACATGGAGGTCACAAATGGATCTAAATAGATGGAAGTCAGTTGCAGTTAAAAAAGAAGATTACTTATTATTAAAAAAAATATGTGAAGATAAATATAGAGCACCAGGAGCTATGATATCTAAACTAATTCATAATCATATTGAGTATGAAGCTAAGAAACAAAAAGTTTCGGTAGATAGTTTAAGAAAAAAATTATTAAACGGAGATGGAAATGATGACAGAAAACGATCTAAAAAGAGTTGATACAAGAATCAAAGCTAAGGAACTGTTTACTATAGAGCTTGACCACGCAAATAATACGTTGACCTTTATAGTGAATGGCAAGGTAATGAATGTTGTTAAAACATTTGAATCGGAATCTTTATTCGAAAAGATGTTACGAATTGCGAAATTTAAATTCTTGAAGATGAGAGATTCAACCAGGAGGGAATATATTGAAAAATAACCATATAAGATTGTCCTATAAAAAAAGTTATTGCAGGGCTATTTCAGTTTGGTAAGGTTTTCATAAATCAACTAACCATGAGGTATAAAAATGACAAATGATTATAGAGTTAAGATACTAATAAGAAACGAACGAATACTAAAACTAATTGAAGATAAAGGTTATGTTAGTGTTAGAAAATTTTGTGCGATAGAAAAAATAAGTTACCAAAGAGTTACTGAATTAATTAGTGGTAAACTAAAACCCATTAGAGCTAGTGGTGAACCATCCTTTGTATGTAAACAAGTATTGAAAGCCTTAGGAGCAGAAATTGAAGATTGTTTTACAGCTAGACAATTAAAAGGATTTAATAAGAGATCATTCGAAATTAAAGTTAAGGAACAAGATCTTAAAAAACTTATTAATCCAACTGTTAATCATGAAACCAAAATGATTGAACAAGACGCTAAAAATAATATTAGGCATGCAATTGAAATAGGACTTCAACCAAAAGAAGCTGCCATGCTTAAAATGAAATTTGGCTTTGATGATGGTAAGGAACAAACGTTAGAAGAGATAGGCCTAACTTTTGGTGTATCTCGAGAAAGAGTTAGACAGATCATTGCCAAAGCCCAGCGTAAAATGTGTCATCCAAATGTGATGAGACAAATATTAAAGTCTGGAGCAGATGAAGTCTTCGGTATAAAAAACTTACCTATTAATTTAAAAAGAATTAAAAAAGAAGATGAACGTAAGCTAGACGCTTTTATGGATATGGATGATTCTTTTTTAGAGCGATTAACTAAGAAACATTTAAACTAATGAATATTAGACTTTTAAAAATAAACGCAATGAAGCGTTTTTGTCGTTGGTTAAATACTAACAGGGTTGCTACTTATCTTTGGGATATGTTTAATCCTGTTGGTAAAATATATTTGGGCCTGGAGAGAAGACAACAAGCAGCCGATGAAAGAGATCAGTTTGTTGAAAAGAGAAGAAAGATAAGGCCCAATTGGAGATGGACCTTTGAAAGACAGAACCAATTTATAATGGCAACAAGACTTTTAGAGTTTGTAACTTTAAGACACGAGAAGAAAAAGAAAAAATAATTTTCCAAAGTCCCTTGTACCCACGACCCATATTAAATTATAATATGTACTTGCAACGTATGAAAAAATTTAATATGAATAAAACAAGCAGACACTCCGAGTGTAAAGATTGTAAAGGTTTAGGCTGGATACTTCTGAACGATAAAAAAAACTACACTCAATGTATCATCTGTAATTCTACAGGAACCACGACTCACGATTCATCAGGGATGAACCAAGAAGCTGAAAAAAGTTTATTATTTAAAATAGCGTGGGATTATATACATGGCAAAGAAAAAGGATGGTATCACTGATTTAACTAAGACTTTAGTTAGTGCTGCTAAAAAATTTAACGATAAGGAATATGGTGTACTGCAACATTTAATATTTGCTTTACTTCATGGCGTTAATTATGGCTATACTTCAATGGACCAAAGATTTTTAGATGATTCATCAGATATATATTTTCTACATAAAGATGACAAAGATAATTTTAAAAAAGTAATTAAGAAAAATAAAACTAAATATAAGGATAATGTTATAAAGTTTAGTGACTATGTAGGAGCCACATATGATGGCAGATAACTATACCAAAGCAGAAGCACAACTAGATTTTAAAGACATATCACAACACATTGCAGAAGAAAATTTGCAAGGCGCAGAAGTTACCTATTTAATAGATGACGTTTACGAACACTTTGAGGTCGCCTCTCGATTAAACTTTAAAAAATCGAAAGGCCATTACCGTGCTCTACTCAGCAGACTTATTAAAACTTATGGGCATTAAAATAGCCGCTGACATCATTGAAGAAAATCATATCTGCAATGAACAGAAGTTATGGAGACATGTAATTTTAAATGCGTTTGAAGATACCAGAGCTCTGAGTGCAGATCGTAAAGCTTCACTTCATAAAACCGATGCACATTATTGGATAGCAACCTCTAAAGATTTTGAACAGATCTGTTGGTGGGCAGGATGGGAACCCGATAATGTAAGATATAGATATTACAAAGCATTAAAGAATGGGGATATCAAATTTAAAAGAAAACATTTTCTTTGGTATGAGTATGATAAATTATTTCAGAGACTTAAAGTTGAAACTGATAATGAATTGAGACGTGAACTAAGGCGTAATATAGAAAACAAAAGAAGACAGATTATGGATGCCGATAATGTTTATGTTGATAATTTTAAAAAAGATTTAGAGATTGAAATTTAAACCTACAGTCCAGGCCTTACTCCAGACTGTAGGTAGCTTTCTCACTTAAAAAAAACTATCTTTATTATAAATAATAATTTTATTTTTTGCAAATTATTTTTAGAAAATTTAAATCCAGGCCTCTTACAATTATCGGGAAAAAAAAGAGACCTGGAACTTAACTAACATGAAGAGCTATGCAAATGATAAAAACATAACCTGCTCTAATACTAGACCTTGAGACGTGATCCGTCAAGAAAATATAGTTGTCAATGGTACAGTAACCACGAACCACGGTTCACGATCCTAGTACACTTCCTTAGAAAAAAAAAATAAAAAAAAAGTTTGTAAGGGTTTTTTTCTAGGAATCTAGGAAAAACGTTGAGATACAACACTTCTAGAGCATTTTAGACTAGGAAAACACTGGGAATTTCCTAGTTAGTTCTAGGAAAATATAATGCTTGAGGCCATTTTCTGCAAAAAAATAAAATAAAAAAAGTTTGTAAGGAAGTGTACTAGGGAAAATTTATGATATAACAGGTCAAGATGACTAAGAGAAAAAATACTTTGAAATCCACAACTGAGCTGACATTAAAACAAAAAGCATTTGTTGATATCTATGTTGCCAATTGGGGTGAGATAACTAAAACTGAAGCAGCAAGAAGAGCTGGTTACCAATCAGTTAAAAAAGAAGGACCTTCAGAGATTGCCAGCAGGCTTACTGATCCAAATAAAAATCCACATGTAGTACGTTATATGGAGATGAAGTATGCTCAAGAACTTAAAAAACATGAGGGTGATAAATTAAAAAAGTATAAAAGATTTGAAGTGCTAAGTAAAAAAGCAGAAGACAAAAAACAATTCGGTCATGCTATAAATGCAGAATATCGTAGTGGCCAAATGGCAGGATTCTTTATAGACAAGAAAGAAGTAACCCATGTTGGATTGGAGGGTATGAGTCGTGAACAACTTGAAAGTAGGCTATCTGAACTCGAAGGTAAAATCGGAGAAGCCAAAAACATCATTGACGTTACGCCAGAAGAAATTGATGGATGAAGGTAAGTTCATGACAGTGTTCAATGAAATACATAACAACCATCTCAGTACTTCAATTGGTATTGTTTCAATTTTAACTGAGGATAAAAATGGCAAATCTTGAGATCATACAACGGATTTTTCAAATCTTGAGATCATACAACGGATTTTTCAAATCTTGAGATCATACAACGGATTTTTATGAAAACAAAAAAAATAAAAAAAGGATCTAAAATTTTAAATTTTAAATTAAAAAATTTAGGAAATAATATTTTAGATTATCCATTTGTTGAAATTAAATGGGCAGATATTGAGGGAGATAGTGGTTGGTCTAATACAAAAATTTTAAAAACTTCTAAGCTACCTATTTGTGTCTCAAAGGGTTATTTATTATCGCAATCAAATGGTATTACAAGAATTTTCTCGGATTATATAGAGACTAAAGATAAGCCTACCTTTGATGATATTGGAAACACTACAATCATTCCAACTTCAGTTATTCAATCAATTAAAAAAATAAAATTATAATCATACTTGTAATAAAAATTTAAACGTATATCTCTTTTGCTATGGACAATTTTTTAGCATTTATTATCAGAACTTTAGTTTTTTACCCTATACCCACCATAATAATATTGGTTTCATTAGCTTTTTTATTATAATTTTTTATTTGACAATTTAATTTATATATCTTATTCAAGTGGGATATGAATATAAAACTAACAATTAAAAAAAGAGGTAAATAAAATGGGCTTTGATTTAACTGGATTAAATCCAAAAAATGTAAAACATAAAGAACCAAAAAGAGAAGAATTGTTTTATGAACAATCTTCAGAACAACAAGAAAAATATTTTGAAGATTTAGAAAAATATCAATCTCAATCTGGTACTTATTTTAGAAATAACTGCTGGTGGTGGAGACCTTTAGCAGAATACGTTATTAGATTTACTAAAGTTGTTTCAGACAAAGACGCAGTATCATGGGGTTTTAATGATTGCCATGAAGTATCTAAAGAAGACGCTGAAATGATTTCACAACAATTAGATCATTTAATTTCTACTAATCATACTAAGGATTATGAAGTTAGATATAAAAAACTCGTTGATGAGGCGGAAAAATATAATGCTAAAATTCAAAAACAAATTGATAAGTTAAACAACTTACCAAGAAACAAAGATTTAGCACCTGCAAATTATAATAAAAAAGATAAAGCTGAATGGGATAGACTTTACAATAAACAAAAAAGTATTGCCTCTTATCCATTTTCAGTTAAAAATGTAAAAGCGTTTTCAGATTTCTGTAAAAATTCT
>Ga0222716_10003847_pt1 | contig 11902 bp, 4 predicted proteins | sample C33_13DmetaG_FD_165044 | JGI IMG/M metagenome (GOLD analysis project Ga0222716, IMG submission 165044) | Estuarine water microbial communities from San Francisco Bay, California, United States - C33_13D | ecosystem: Environmental > Aquatic > Marine > Unclassified | place: USA: California... | reverse complement strand
TATTATATATAAATATAGAGTTATCATACTAATATAATTAATGTCTGTTGAACTTAATGATAGCAATATACATATCTACGATGGTTCAAAAATTTTTAAATTGGAAATTATGAGTTTTGAAGGTACGCGAACAAACAAAGATATTGTTGATCTTAATGTCCCCACCATTATACCAAATGTAGATATCAATAAAATATCCTATAATGATGATTATAATTATTTAATTTTTACTTACAATGAAAGTTATAATTACCCTTATATTAATGCCGATATTACTAATTTAATTGCATGGTACAAGTTTGATAATAGTACTGATGATAGTTCTTCTAATGGCAATAATTTAACTAACTATAATACTCATTTTCAATCATTATATTCTGTAACAGGTTCTGCTATTTCTTTTGATAGCAGTGCTGATTATTTGGAATTTCCATATAGTATAGATCCTTATTTAATATGGGTCAATAATGGCATTAGCTTCAGTTTTTGGTATAGAATTACTTCAGCGGGTTCTTATTGTAGATTTATTGATTTTCAAGATGGTGCTAGCAAAACTACAGGAATATTAATTGGTAGATATGCTAGCACTAATCATTTAACAATAAATATTGCTGGTTCAGGTGATTTTGTAATTAATAATTTATTTATGATTGATAGTAAATGGCACCACATAGTATTTTCAATTAATCCAGATGGTATATGGAAAATAAATATGGATGGATACAATATTAATATATCTAAAAGTGTTAAATTATTAAAACTTAATTATACTATACGCTACATAAATAAATCTTCATTTTCAGCCGACGGCACATGGAATGGGCAAATGGATGATTTTAGAATATATAATAAAGTTTTATCAGATGACGAAATAAACACATTATATAATCGTTTTTACGATTACGCAAAATTAGAAAGTGATAATAATAATCTAATAGTTCATTATAAATTTGACGACAACGGAAATAATGAAGGGTTGGTTGATTCGAATCCTTCAAGTATAAAACATAATTTAATTATTGAAAACAATGTAACACCAACATATAACACCAACTCTATTTTTGGTAAATCAATATTTGAAAATAATATAGAAGCTAAAATTAAATTTCCTCAAAGTTTATCAGGAATATTAAGCTCTATATCCGAAAATAATGGTATTGCTTTTAGTTTATGGTATAACATGAATATTCTAAGTAATGCTTGGGCTCCATTATTTGAATTTTCTGATTCTTCTACTGATACAACTACTATTAATCGCATAACATTAAGTAAAAATAATGCTAATAATAATATAAACATAACTATCAAAAATAATAATACTATATCTCAACATTTATTTGGTACTATTGATAATAATTGGCATCACATTGCTTGGTCTATAAATAATTCAGGAATATGGAATATTTATTTTGACGGAATCCCCGAGATTTTAAATATTTCAAGAAAAATACCAAATATTACAAATTATAATTTTAGTTTTTTATTAGGTAGTGTTAATTCATCGCAGTCTATAGCATGCATAGATGATTTTAGAATTTATAAAAAAGTATTGACAGAAGTAGAAGTAAACTCTATTTTTAATAGTGCTAAAAAATATAATCAAACTAAATATACTTTGTCATTTCCACACGATACATTGTGTGATATATTAGTTGTTGCTGGAGGTGGTGGCGGTGGCATGGATATGGGAGGAGGCGGTGGTGGTGGTGGTGTTATTTATAAAAAAAACTATCTGTTGAATAGTAATCAAAATATACCTATTTATGTTGGAAATGGAGGGTCTGGTGCTCCTGCTGCAAATACAAATGGACAACCTTCCACACATAATTATACTATTAACGGAACTAACGGAGCTAATACAATTTTTGATAATCTTGTAGCTATTGGAGGTGGTTATGGTGGTACATCAGAATATAATAGACCTCTCGGTGGATACGGAAATAAAGGAGGTTCTGGTGGTGGCGCCGGAGGATATTGGCATTTAGGTTTAGAAGACAGATCCGGAAACGGAATACCAGGACAAGGAAATAAAGGCGGGGCAAGAGCAGGCACATATTATTCGGGAGGAGGTGGTGGTGCAGGAGAAATTGGTGGGTCAGGGACAGCTCCCGGTTCTGCCAAAGGAGGAAACGGATTATTTAGCGATATTATGGGTATTGGATATTATTGGGGTGGTGGTGGTGGCGGGAGCGGGTATTCAACAACTGGTGGTAATGGAGGGTTAGGTGGTGGCGGTGGAGGTGCTGTGAATAATACTATTGGAGGATTGGGTTATACAAACGGGGATAATGGAGGTGGTGGGGGTACGAACTCACACGCAAATACACCAGGTGGAAATGGTGGAAAACATACGGGTGGTGGCGGAGGCGGAGGCGCCCATTATCAAGGATTCAATAAAGGAGGAGATGGAGGTAGTGGAATAGTCATAGTAAGATATAAATCACTATATGGCACTACAAATTTTAATTATGAAGCACAATGGAAATATAATAATAATACACCTTTTGTTGATTATTATGGTAATGTAGCAATAGGAACTAAATCAACAGATAATTATACTCTCAATATTAAAGGTAATATTAACATAAGTGGCGATTTATATAATAATAATATTAAAAGAAATCATGGAAACTATTTTGAAAATTCTAAAAGCAAAGGTCCTATAATTATTCACAATGCTATAAGAACAGCAGAAGACCTCACGGGAGTAAAAGGCTGGCATTATGTTAAATTCTTATCATCTGCCTCAACTGATTGGTACCCTTCATATGGTAATAGAGATATTATACCTAAAATTAATAACAAATATATTTTTGACGATTATGGAAGTTTTGATAATGTTTTTCCGAATATTTGGAACGAAGTAATATTTATAAGGGATGATAGAAATATGTATAATTCGGGTTCTAGCTATGGCGTTCAATATGTTTATGCCGATAGAACTATGTGTGAAACTATGTTTTCTATATCTAAAGATTGGTCTTCGCTAATAGTCAAAAAAACACAAGACGGATTTAATACAGCTATTAACTATTATAATTATTTTACAATAACTAATTATCAAAATATGACACCATTTATTTTATGTAAAAATAGAAATAGTAGTCCTACGACAGATTTAGTATATCACGAAAAAACGTTTGCTGTTGATGGTTCTTTGGGAAATGACTCTGTTGGTATTTGGTCGGCGCGCACATCGCAAGTTAAAAATACAGAATATCACGTATTAGTTAGAAATTCTTTAGAAAATAATAGAATATCATCTATTTTACCTAAGCCTTTTTATACAAGTATTACAAATTATTTAGAATTTAACGCAGAAAAAGCGAGCGGAGTTAATGGGTGGCGTTTAGTTAGATTTTTACCACCAACCGCCCAAGGATGGTATAATTCTAACAATGATAATTTAGCAGGAACAACAACATACGGAACATCTTATGATTATAATAATGAGTTTAGTGTCCCATTTGGTAATTTTGATGAATTTCTATTTAGTACAACTGGAATGAAACATTGGCTACATACTACTAAAAATGACGCTATCGGAAATGTATATGATAGTGTCAGTAGAAAAATCATTAAATCTTCTATTATCCCAATGACATATTATGCTAGGTGGTATAATAGAAGTGCTAACTTAGAAGATCCATGGATTGGATTGCGCGATCATGGGGCGCAACCTATAAATAACCCATATAATGGAGGTGATTTAATATTATATTCTGAATCTGGTGCCGGTCATTGGTCTCAACCAGCGATAAGTATTGATGGTGGTATGTGTGTATTTGTTAGAAATACAAATGATAATAATCAAAATTCTCATAATACAGAGTACAAATTACTTGAGTTTGAACATAGCACGGGTTTTGAAAATCAAACCGAGTATATTATAGATTTTCCAACAGAAACCTTGTGTGATATTTTAGTTATTGGTGGTGGAGGCGCTGGCGGATTCAATGCAGGTGGTGGTGGTGGTGCTGGTGGTCTAGTATATGGTTCAAATATATTAATGAAAGGAGAATACTATATTAAAATTGGTAGAGGTGGTATATCTAATAATTCTACTAATGATAATGGAGAAGACACAATAATATACAATGAAAAATATAGTATAATCGCCGGCGGTGGAGGAGCTGGCGCAGATGCTGCGTCAAATGGATTAAATGGCGCTTCCGGAGGAGGTGGAGCTTCTGGAAATTCAGGAGCAGATAATATAGGAGGTGTAAAAAAGCAGATTACTGAAATTCAATTTGAAAATAAAACTTTAATTGGTTATGGTAATAGCGGAGGATTAGGAAGAAGTGAAGAATCGGGGGGAAATACTCGCGCAGGTGGAGGTGGTGGAGGAGCAGGAGAAGATGGAAATACGTCTGGAAATTATGGAAGTGATTTAGGACAAAGCGCAAGAATAGCATATGGCGGCGACGGGGGTAATGGTAAAGAATATGAAATAAGCGGGGTTAAAAAATATTATGCTGGAGGTGGTGGCGGAGGTATATATAATAATTTAGCAACAGGATTTCCGGGTATCGGTGGTCTCGGTGGAGGCGGAAATGGAGGACAACCTAATACAAAAGGAATAGATGGTGCTAAAAATACCGGAAGTGGAGGTGGAGCTGGTGGCGCAAATATGTCAGGAGGTAATGGTGGATCCGGAATAATTATAATTAAATATAGAGATTTTGAAACACCTAATAAATTAGTACTATGGACTTATAATAGCAAAAATTCAGACGTGTATTATATGGGCAATTTGGCAATTAATAAAGAGAATGCCGTATCAAAAGTTGATGTTAATGGAGATATTACAGGAACTTCTAAAAATTTCAAAATCTCACACCCTCTGGGGTATAATAAATGGCTTTTACATAGCAGCATTGAAGCCCCGAGATATGATAATATTTATAGAGGTAAAAAAAAATTAACGAAAGGTAAGGCAATAGTTGATATAGACTCTGAATGTAATGAAACAGGAGGAATGACAAAAGGGACTTTTAATAAACTTAATAAAAATCCTCAATTATATTTGAGAAACAATAAAACATTTGACAAGGTTAAAGGAAATATTAAAGACGGAATAATTTACATATATTGTGAAAAAGAAATTGATAATATTGAAATAAATTGGATGGTAATCGGTGAAAGAATGGATGATAATATTAAATTATCCGAATTAACTGATAATACAGGTAGTTTAATTTGCGAAAGATATATGTCAAAATAAAATAAAAACAAATAATTATATATAGTAGATTAACTAAATAATAAAATTATGGGTGAAATATGTGCTTTACATAATATGAATGATTATATGCATTTCATCGGAATCGTCCTTTTATATATAATATTTATAGTAGTAGTTATTTATTTTATTTACAATTTATATTGTAAACACAATACTATAATTGAAAAATATAACACACCATCAGCAGTAGCGGCACAAATAGGAACAATAGAAACACAAGAACCGAGTAGTTATTATGATAGTTCTTTAGATCCAGAATCAGAATTTGTTAAAAATATAAAAACATATATTAATGAATTTCCAAATCATGATATAACTAATAACAATATTCATAACATTATGGAAAACCCGCGAAATTGTACCATTAGATTTAAAGAAGGTAAATGTACTGAATTAGATGGTGGTAATTGCCAATATACATTTAAAGATTGGAAAGAATCATCCATATCTTCAAATAAATATATATCTTCAAATTCATCTAATATAGATATAAGAAATGATAATGGAATATTAAACCTTAGTTGTTTTAAAATACCTAAAGGCGATGGCACAGATTACGCATATAATATATTTAATTCGAATCAGGTAGTAAAAGCGTTACCTTTTAACATGAATGGTGATGTATCATTCATGTCACAAGTTAATGGAGGTACCGGAAATTATATTGGTATGACTTTTAGAACATATGAAAATGATACAAATCCAAATGATAATTCTGCGAATATAGCTAAAATTTTGGATGATATTTGTAGTTATCAACACAAGACTCCTGAAAGTTTACCAAAAGGAACATTATATAGATTAAATTTAACAGAAAATGCTGGTGATTATATTATAAATAGTATTACAACCGCTGCTATAACTAATGGTGTAATAAGTGATCTCGAAAGCAATATTGATAATAATAGCTTGTCGACTATTGGATCTGAAATTAAATTGTCATATGACGCAACAAAAGGTATTACAATGCAAAAAGGAATCAGATTACAAAATTTAAGTGTTAATATTTATAAATTTGATTTTAATAAATTTTGTGATGATAAAAAAATAATAGGTTTTACTGAAGCACAAAATAAATTATTACATACTGCTAATATATATAAGTATGAAAATAATACAAACAATACATTTTTTCCAACTGATGGTGTTGTAATTATGAATAGTGAAGATGTAACAGCATTTAATAATTTATTTGATACCAACGATGGAATAAATAAAATTGAAGGTCTATATGGTACAAATATTACTACTGCCGAAATTACAAAGAAAATTAATAAGAAAATTAATGATAGAATACGTAGTATTACAACATCTTTTAATGGTACTAGAGCTACTGATAAAGAAACGATGGAAAAAAATAGAGATAATGAATTTGCTAAATTAAATAGTTTAGAAAGTATTAAAAATAAGCAAAAAGAATATGTAAATACTGATATACAAAATATTTTCCATGGAGATTTTACAGCAAACGATAGTACTCTAAGAAAGGGTGCTAATAATTTACAATTAGAAAGTTTTTACAATTTTAACAAAGAATTCTTTGCTAATGACGATGATCCTACCACTACAGCAAACGACAAATGTATAGTAACAAATGGATCCGGGCAATCAGCAAATATTACTTTGACTGCTGGTAAGATAAAAAATAATAATAACGAGATATGGTCTACTCATAATGGAGGTGACCGAGCAAAATTCCTTGTAGAATTCAAAGACAATATATATTCAACAAAACTTACAGATAGTACAGAACCAGCGGCAACTCCTTCTGTACCAACACAAATACCTGCTGATGTGATTCCTCAATATTATACATATACACATAATCAGTCAGGAAATCCATACGATGGTTCTACAATTACATCACAGACTTTCAACGCAAATTTTACTGAACCTGTTATTGCTGATATTTTAGTTGTCGCCGGAGGAGGAGGTGGTGGAAATTATGGTGGTGGTGGTGGAGGAGGTGATGTATTATATTTTTCAGGAGTTGAAATGAATGGCAATTATGAAATAAAAGTAGGGAATGGTGGAAAAGGAACTGGGACAAGAGGACATGGTACTCACGGAGGGGGTTGGAATGGTGAAAATAGTTCAGTAATAGGCAATGGATTAAATATAGTATCTGGTGGAGGAGGTGGAGGCGGTGGTTATAGCGTATCAGCATTAGCAGGTACATTAGTCTCATTTACAGACCCTCATACAGGATTAACAAAATATTCATCGGGAGGAGGAGGAGGTTCTATTAAAGATAATACAAGTGCGAGTGGAAATGATGTATCAGGTGATGGCGCTCCAAATTCTAATAATTCTGCTTCCGGAGGAGGAGGCGGAGGTTCTGGTGGCATGATAGATGGTTTCTTGGGTGATGCTCCACTAAAATCAATTACCAATCAGGGTGGAGATGGTGGTATTGGATATGAAACTGATATATCAGGAACATTAAAACAATATGGAGGAGGTGGTGGTGGTGGCGATTGGACTGGTGGTATTAGTACTGATTTACGTGTTTTTGGAGATGGAAAATATGGAGGTGGAAATGGAAGTTTGCCAAATGTCGCACCACAACCAGGAACTCCTCATACAGGAGGAGGAGGAGGAGGAGCTGGTTCTTCTGGTGCCGGTGGCGGTGGAAAAGGCGGTTCAGGTATAGTAATCATACGATATTATGTCGCGTCAAACATAACTCATAAATATTTGGCATTAACTCATCAACCAGTGGCAAATTTAGTATATGATTTTACTGATAAAAACTCCTTATCAAGTTGGCAGAATTATGCTACTTCTATTGGTGCTACTACATATTTAAACGCATACTACGACAATGAAGATGGTGTTTTTTATGGTGGTCCCGACGTCGGTTATTTTCAGTTACCATTACCTCAAAATTATAATAGCGTAGAAGTAACATTTAATAATCCTTACCCTAATTTTGTAAATTTGCGTATTGATACTTTGGCAAATATAACTAATTCAACTCCTAAACTAACTTTATTACAAGGTGAGAGTGATAAGAGAATTTGGTATTATAATACTGGTGATTATTTAAGAATAGATGAAACAGGCTCAGGTATTATTGGAGGAAACTTAATAATAAAATTTTTTACAACTCAAACAACATATACTTTAAATGTCCCCGAAGATACAACCTGTGATGTTTTAGTAATCAATAATACCCAATACATAAAAAAAACAGGGGTTACCTTAAATGGAAGTTATAATGTTGTAGTAGGCAGTGATAGTAAAATACAACAAAATAGTACTGACCTATATGTACCCGATACTAACCTAAGTATAACTGATAGTATAACAGGGGCATCTGTAACATATACAGCTAATAATCCAATAGTCCTCATAAGATATTATATGATATATGATAATGAAATTACCGAGATTACTTGTGACGCAAAAGAAAATAAAATAACAACAATTGAATCGGTATTTAACAAAAATTTTGATGATTTATTTGATATATTATATATTAAAATAGATGAAGCGACCTCTTTTGAAACAAATAAATATAATATTCAGAGAAAGTTTAGTGGTGATGATACAGATTTTTCAACAACTATAGATGCTAAAACAAAAAAATACTATATTTTTAGCAATATTATATATTGTAAAAAAAATACAAGTTATACCATAAGTTTAAAATCAATATATAGTTTATTAAAAAGTACTGGTAAAGGTTGGGATATATTAGATAATACGAATAAGTATGATATTGAGAAATTAAATAAAATTTTTTTAATGAAAAAGTTTCATTTTTATGAAACTTGTCTTAAAGGTATACAGGATGATAATACTAATATTACTGATAACGTAACAAACAATTGTAATGGCGCAATTATTAATAATACAACAAATGAAAATAAAGTTTATGCCATGAGATGTGACATAGTTATTTTAAATGATAATAATATGCAAATCCGAGCTGATCTAAATGTTAATATAGTAGAACAACCACTACAATCACAAACAACAACACAATCGCAATCAACAACACAATCGCAATCAACATCTAGCGAACCATTTTCATTATATGAAGGTTTTAATTTACAAGATTTAAATTATAATTTTAGAAGTGATATTACACCTAAATCAATTGACAATTATTATAAAAAAACGTACGACAAATTAGATGCAAATTATGATAGTTATGTTGATGCTTTAAACGGTTCAGACTACTATATTATAGAAGATGATTGTGATTTATTGAATAATACTGAATGTGATAATATAAGTAATTTAAGAATTAAAAAAGATTCATTTATTACTTCGATAAATAACAAAATAAATAGTGAAACTGATTGGAATAACATTCCTACAGCTACATTAAAAAGTAATGTTAATTTAAATAATAATGATAGTAATGTATTTGATATTAAAAATATAAATGAATATATCACCGAAGAGCAGCAAAAAAATATTGCAAAACGTGTTCCAACATTTACACCAGGAGGTTACTCTATATATTTTCAAATTGATAATTCTTAAAAAACTTAAGTTGTTCGCATATTAATTTTTTAATATATTTTGGATATTTAGCATCGTTTTTTTCATTAAAATAATCTAAAAAGACGATACACTTTTCTTTTTGTATTTTTAATATAATAAGTCCTATTTTATTTATGTCACTATTGATATTTTTATAGGCAAAATTGTTTAAGTTAAATAATAACAAAGCAATAGATATTTTATAAAGTTTTATCGTTTCGCTACTATAATTATTTGGCATCAAAAATAATGATTTATATTCGGTACCTTCTTGTTGCGATATTATAAAATTGAGAGTATAAATATATATATTATAAGTTATGCTATTAATGCTATTATCAATAGATTTAATAGTATTATATAGTTCCTTGTAATTTTTATTTAAAGAATGTAAAGCCAATTCTATAAATGTTAATAATATTTTTTGATTATTCTCGTTATTTTCAAGATAATATAATACTATTTTATTTTTAAAATTCATTATTTTTTTATTTTTAAAATTATACCTATATTTATTTGAAATAGCCATAGCATAATATAACAAATATTTATAAATAGACATTTCATTAAAAATATAATAAATTTTATTATTAGTGATATTTTTAATAATTTCATAATACATTTTTGATATCAAAGATGCCTTAAAATAATCTTTAAAATCTATATATTTCCAGATAATATCAACAATATCTGGTAACAAAATAACTTCATGTGATATATTTTGATACATTATCAAATCTAATTTTGCTATATTCGCAATACTCAAAGATACTCGTCGTAAACGATATAGTATTAGGTGCTTTAATTAAAAGCCTAATATCATTTTTTATAGACATTCGAAATATTGTAAATGCGAATACATATATATAGTAATATTATTGACCTTTAGTTTGTTATCAATCAATTTATATTTAGAAAATAAATCATTCACCAGCTTTGCACGAACATTGAGACTTTTATTATTAACGATAATATTATAATAACCACAAATAATCTTATAAAAATTATAATCCAACATTATAATATAAATAAATTATATTTTTATATAATATTATTTACCAAAAACATAATATTCTGATATATTTACATTTTTAATATTATGATATACTAATAAATGATGTTCAAATAATTTATCAATAGTTCTTAAAAAACATACAGGGCATCTCATTATCTTCATTTATATTAAAATAAGAAAAAAAAATTAAAATTGTTCATAAAATAAATAGAATTTATCGGTTTGCTGCTTTGTTGTATCTATACTATTTGTTGAAGCATCATAACTTACATATAATTTCAATTCCAAGATATGTTTTACATTTACAGGAATATTACCTAATAAATCGATACCACTCCCAAATAATTCTGGTTTGCTGAAGAATGTCTCTTTAGTTATATCCAAATCTGTGCTATCATATAAAATTGTACCAGCTACATTCTTTATAGTACAATTAATCTTGTGGGTATATGAATTATGATCAATCAAAAAACTCTTATAAACATTCTCCAAAGAACATGATTTTAATCTTATTTTTAATATATTTCCAACAAAATTATTTTGATACGTGGGATATGCTCCTGTATATCCTTCTTTAGCAATATATATAATATTTTCATTATTAATTTCGTACCAATCACTTGATACGTTCACACCATTAACAACCTTCTCGACACTATACTCATATATATTTATCATAGAATAATTGTCGCTTGATAAATAACGAGATAAACATAACTCATTATGTAAAACTTTAGAAGTTAAAATACCACTATTTTCAACATTCCAATCACTACCATCAAACTTTAAATACCCCACCGGTACAACATTTTGCGTAGTCACAACATCCGATATAATTTCACCCATAGAATATCGTATGATTACTATTGGATTATTAGCGGTATATTGTATTGATGCCCCTGTTATATCATCGGTTATACTTAATCCACTATTAGGTACATATAAGTCAGAACTATTTTGTTGTATTTTACTATCAATGCCTGCTACAACATTATAACTTCCATTTAAAGTAATCCCAGTTGCTTTATAAGCCTGTGTATTATTGATTACTAAAACATCACAGGTTGTATCTTCGGGGACATTTAAAGTATATGTTGTTTGAGTTGTAAAAAATTTTATTATTAAGTTTCCTCCAATAATACCTG
>Ga0222716_10003846_pt1 | contig 11903 bp, 8 predicted proteins | sample C33_13DmetaG_FD_165044 | JGI IMG/M metagenome (GOLD analysis project Ga0222716, IMG submission 165044) | Estuarine water microbial communities from San Francisco Bay, California, United States - C33_13D | ecosystem: Environmental > Aquatic > Marine > Unclassified | place: USA: California... | reverse complement strand
TAACATCAATATTGACCGTGTAAGCCATATGATAACTGAATGTTGGATGGATGGTAGCAACGGTTACGGCAAGTTAAAAATATTACCAACCCCGATGGGACAGCTAGTTAAAACGATGCTTGAGGCAGGCGTTAAACTAGGTGTTTCGTCTAGGGGCTCTGGTGAAGTAGACGGCACCGGAAACGTTGCCGACTTTGAAATTATTACCGTGGACGTAGTTGCTCAACCATCTGCTCCTGGTGCATATCCTACTCCCATTTACGAACATCTTATGAATGCAAGAGGCGGATATAAGGCATATGAATTAGCACAGGCTACTAGAGAAGACGACAAGGCACAAAAGTATCTAAAGGAATCACTGATTAATATAATCAGTAAACTCCAGTGAAATTAGGAGAACACAATGATTGATGCACTGAAAACACTGTTTGAAAACGATGTTGTTTCAGAAGAAATCAGGGCTGAGTTAGAAGAGGCGTGGACCGCAAAGGTTTCTGAAAATAAGCAGCAAGTAGCTGCTGAACTTCGTGAAGAATTTGCACAGAAGTATGAGCACGATAAATCAACTATGGTTGAAGCTATTGACTCAATGCTTTCTGAGCGTCTTGCAGAAGAGATTGCAGAATTTCAAGAAGACCGTAAAGGTTTAGCAGAAGCAAAAGCGAAGTATGCTGTTGCAATGCGTGAAAATGCAGATCTTCTAAAAGGTTTTGTTGCTGAAAATTTAGCAACAGAAATTAAAGAACTACGTGCAGACAAAGCTGCACTGGCTGAAAGTTATAGCCAGTTAGAAGAGTTTGTAGTAGATGCCCTATCTAATGAAATTTCTGAGTTCTATGAAGACAAGAAAGACTTAGCAGAAACTAAAGTACGTTTAGTACGCGAAGCTAAGACACACTTCAATAAAGTTAAAACTGATTTTATTGAAAGAAGTGCTACAGCAGTATCTGAAATGGTTGGTAACTCACTTAAAACTGAAATTACTTCACTTAAAGAAGATATTGACGCAGCACGAAGAAACGATTTTGGTCGTAAAATCTTTGAAGCATTTGCAGGAGAGTATACAACTAGCCACTTGAATGAGAATTCAGAAGTAGCTAAACTTCTTAAAGTTGTTGATATTAAAGACAAGCAACTTGTAGAAGCAAAAGCATTTGCAACAAAGGCAAAAACTTTAGCTGAATCAGTTAACGTTGAAAAACAACGTTTAGTTGAAACAGCAAAAAGAGAAAAGATTATGAACGAACTGATTGCTCCTTTGAGCAACGATCAGCGCGAGATTATGACAGACTTACTGGAATCAGTACAGACAGATAGACTACAAAAGTCTTTCGACAAGTACTTACCATCGGTTATCGACGGAAATACTCCAGCAAAGCGTAAGGCAGCAATTACAGAAGGCAAAGAGATTACAGGCAACAGAGAAGAAACAATGACAGCAACTAAAGCAGACGAAGAATCAATCAGTAATGTAGTTGATATTAAACGTCTTGCTGGATTATAATTAAGGAGATAATGATGTCAGAACTATTAGAAAGCCGCTGGGTAGACACCAAAACTGCTCTTCTTGAAGGCTTGCAAGGCAACAAGAAGTCTGTTATGGCTGCTACGCTAGAAAACACCCGCAAGTACTTGTCAGAGAGTGCTACAGCTGGTGCAACAAGTGCGGGTAATGTCGCAACACTAAATCGTGTGATCCTTCCAGTGATCAGACGTGTAATGCCAACCGTTATTGCTAACGAGTTAGTAGGCGTACAACCAATGACTGGTCCTGTGGGTCAAATCCACACTCTACGTGTTCGTTATTCAGACACAGTAGGCGCAGGCGCATCAGGTGCAACAGCAGGCGAAGAGGCTCTAAGCCCATTCAAAATTGCTGAAGCATATTCAGGTAATGCTACATCAGGTAAAGCTGATGCAACAGCAGCACTTGAAGGTGAAGCAGGCAACAGAATGTCAATTCAAATCTTGAAGCAGACAGTAGAAGCTAAGACACGTAAATTGTCAGCTCGCTGGACGTTTGAAGCTGCACAAGACGCACAGTCTATGCACGGTATTGACGTAGAAGCAGAAATCATGGCTGCATTAGCACAAGAGATTACTGCTGAAATTGATCAAGAAGTACTAGCGTCTTTAGACTTACTAGCTGGTGCTGCTGCTGAAACATATGTACAAACAGGTGTTTCAGGTACAGCTACATTCGTAGGTGACGAGCATGCCGCATTGGCAGTGCAGATCAACCGCGTAAGTAACTTGATTGCACAGCGCACACGTAGAGGTGCAGGTAACTGGGCTGTTGTATCGCCATTCGCGTTAACAATCCTACAATCTGCTACAACTTCAGCGTTTGCACGTACAACTGAAGGTGCTTTTGAAGCCCCAACTAACACTAAGATGGTTGGTACTTTGAACAACGCTATGAAAGTGTATGTAAACACTTATGCTGCTGATGATTCAGCGGTACTAATCGGCTACAAAGGTTCAAGCGAATCAGATGCAGCGGCATTCTATTGCCCATACATCCCGCTAATGAGCTCAGGAGTTGTATTGGATCCAGGTACATTCGAACCAACAGTATCATTCATGACACGTTATGGATATGTTGAGTTGAATAACACTGCGTCATCGCTTGGTAACGCAGCTGACTACTTGGGTAAAGTAGACATTACTGACACAGCAGTTAGCTTTAGCTAAGTTTAGTTTTACTAAACAGAAAATAGGTCCTACGGGGCCTATTTTTTTGACTTTAATATTAAAAGCTCAATACTTAACTGTGTCGAGCTTTTTTCTTATTTGATAAATACTAATGTCAGATAGCGAGCCGCAAGGCGGACTTATGCTGCACCACAGCGTAGCCCATAGAACGGGCATAGGACTACTTTTTATAGGAGAAAACAAATGGGAAGACCAATTAATAAAAGATTTTTCGGAGAGCCGACAGCAGACGGCAACGAAATTAAAGTACGTTTTCGTGCTACAGGCCAAGCAGAAGCAAACGGCTGGATTGTAAAGCAATTAGGATCTAAAAAGTTCCGTTGCTATGATGGTACTAATACAATGGATTGTACTTTAGTTGACAAATCACAAGGTACATTAGCTGTAGGCGAAATGACAATTACTGTAAAAGACGATGGCGGAACAGCTCGTCAAGTTACAAAAATTGCAGGACGCAAAGTAACACTTGACTCAGGCGTAAGTATTGCTTGGAACTTTAGTAATGCTACCGATGATGGCGCAGTTGAAATGGAAGAAGCTGGTACAGATGATGCATTCACTGGCGCAGACGATTTCGAAGCTGACTAAGATTAGTTATGGGGGATTAAGTTCCCCCATATACTTTTTAAATAGGATCAAAGAATGTCAAAATATCTTAACGTAGCAGGAACACCGGGCGCACTTAATAGCGGAAACTATACAGTATCTGTTCAATCAGGCGGCTATATAAAGTTGAATACTGGTGTTGCAGCAGGAACAGTTTTTGTTACTGGTGATTTAGTAGTTGAAGGAAACTTTACAAGACTAGAAACTACTGATACTGTTATTACAGATAGAGTTATCACACTTAATCAAGGCGATGACGGTTCAAACGGAATTCAAGGAACTGAGAAATTTTCTGGATTAGAAATTAATCGAGGAAGTATTGCTAATGTATATTTTGGATATGACGAAGATATAAGTGGATTTATAATTTATGATCAAAGTAGTAATTTACAAAAACTTAGAACAAGCGGATTAGACACCGGCGGAGCATCGTTATTACTAACTCCAGGAAATCCATCAACGGGTACAGGAGCAGCACCTACAGTTTCTGTTCAAAACGTAGTAAACTATGAATACGGTACATTTGAATATGATGCCGGCGGCAATATTAATGGATCATTAAGAAATCCAGATGCATTAACTAATGTTCAAGGTGTAGCAGATTATGTTGCATATAACTTTGCTAATGTTTTCTTAAGTCAAATTGGTGACGGATCGTTATCAGTTACTAGTATTACTATTGAAGACGAAGAAACAACAAGCAATCCAAGTGTAATAAAATTTGCAATAGACAATAATGTAGTTGCTCAACTGTATGCAGACCGTTGGGAATTTGATCAAATAAGAGTTGCAGGAACTACTATTGAAACACTAGCAAGTGATGCTGATTTAGTTCTTAGGGCGCCAGGAGTTGGCGGAGTTAAAGTTGAAGATTCGTTGGTACTAACAAGTGTCCCAGGCGGAGATGATATATCGCCTGAAAATTTAGAACCTTTATATACTAGTGAAGGTATTAAATTATATGCTTCAAATCAGTCTAACGGAAAAACAGGATTGTTTTTTGTAAACAAAGAACAAACACGAGATGAATTAATAAGTAAAAATAGATCACTGCTATTCAGCATGTTATTTTAAGGAAACAAAATGGCAATTAAAAACGCACAATTAAGACAAACATACGTAGACATACTAGACCCAGATGGAGATAATCCGGGTGCGTATGCAGGTGGAGTGCCACAGAATAAAACATATGCTATTACAAATATTTTAGTTTGTAATAACGGCTCAACAACTGCCCAATTTGATATACACATTGTGCCACAAGGTAATGCAACAGACAACTTCGTAACTAGAGTTATTAACAACTTAGAATTACCTGCTGGCGAAACATTTACATTTGACAATGAAAAAATTGTTCTTGACCAAGGCGACAAACTTAGATTTCAGTCAGAACCAGAATATGTAGGACCGTCTATTAATGCTGGTAGTTTTGTAGTTGGAAAAGAATATACAATTGTATCTGCTGGATCTACAGATTTCACAGCACTAGGTGCAGCTGATAATAATCCTAGTACAATTTTTACAGCAACTGGAGCAGGTTTAGGATCAGGCACAGCACGGTTGTCAAGATATACAGTATTATCAGCAACTGTGAGCTATTTGGAAGTATAATGAGATTAATAAAGCGCCAAACTACTAACCTAAGAAGTATTGCCGGAAAAGGCGTACAGTACGACATTGATGATCAAGTGATTGTTGATAGCGAACGTGCATTATTAGTACCTAAAGGCGCAACATCTGAACGTCCAAGCGAATCGGGTATTGCAACAGCACAGACTGAAGGACAACTTAGATATAACACATCAACCGAACAATTTGAAGCATATCAAAATGGATCTTGGAGAAATATAAGATTTAAAGAACCTAATAGAGATCCAGGGATTGTTCAACAAACACTAACAGGTGCCGATGCAACTAATATTATATTTGGCAAATTAGCAAACAATACTTTATTTGCGCCTTCTCAAGAAAAGCACATTTTAGTATTTGTTGAAAACGTTTTTCAAATAGCAACAACTAACTATACTATAATACAAAATCCTCCAGCAAGTGACGTAGGTGGAGAAATTGATGTAACAACAGCAACACAGGGCACAGAGTATAAAATAACAACCGTTGGTGATACTGATTTTACAACATTAGGCGCAGCTTCTAACAGTGTAGATGAAGTTTTTGTGCTTAATAGTAATACTCCATTAGGCACAGGCCAAGTAAGGGCATCAGGATATTATCTAAGATTTACATCACCACCTCCTTTTGGAAAAGACGTCACTGTATTACATAACTTTGACAAATAAATACATTAGTCAAAGAGGGAAAATAACATGTCGCAAGTAGGTAGAATTGGTGGTGGCGTACTTAAAAGTAATCTTGAACGTCAAGGTATTGATCTTGCATTCGAAAACGATTTACTTTATCTAGACGTTAATAATGATCGAATTGGTATTAATACTACATCGATGGCAAGTCCCGATGTACTTACTACAATTTCTCCAATTAGAACAACTAATGCAATAACAACTGGTACCTTTAACTTAGGTAGTTTTGAATTGCAAGGTAATGCAATAACTCAGTTAGTTGAAAATACTATTAACTTAAATTCAACAGGTGATATCTTTGCAACAGGAATTGAAACTGCAAATTTAAAATTTGATGCTAATGAACTTTCGTCAACTACCGACAATACTAATATAGAACTAAGACCAAACGGAACAGGAACTATTGAAATCCAAAGCTCCTGGAATTCGACTGGTAGTATACATTCAACTGGTAATATAACATTTGCAGGTGATTTAACTTTAGGTGACGACGACAATGACAACGTTACTTTTGCTGCTGATGTTAATAGTGACATTCTCCCAAACTTAACAAATACAAGTGCATTAGGTTCACAGACAAAACGCTGGAACGCTATTTACAGTAATTTATTAAACACTACATCGTCATTTGTAGATGATGTAATTGTACAAAGTACTTCACTATCAAGACGCCAAGGCAACATATTTTATGTAAGCACACTCGGTAGTAATGCTAATGTTGGCGATCATCAAAACGGAGCATTTCGTACATTGTCACACGCACTTAGCGTAGTTGATGCAAGTACACAAGGTCCAGTAACTATTCACATTTATCCAGGAGAATACGAAGAAGTATTTCCTTTAGTTGTTCCTGAAAGAATTACTATATCGGGTGAGGATATTAGAAACTGTATTATTAAACCTACTGCCGGAACAAATACAAACAATGCATTTGAAATGAATCAAAATGTTACAATTGAAAATCTTACAATTAAAGATTTTTATAGTCCAGGACATGCATTTACTTTTGCTGCTAACACAATAATTACAGAACGTTCCCCGTACATTAGAAACGTAACAGTTATTACAAAAGGTACAGAATATGCACCTCCTATAAATTGGCTTGCTGTCGGTACTTACATCCAACGCCTTAGTGGATTTTTTAATGATGCTGTTAATGGACCATTAGAACCCTTTTTAACAACCCAAAGTCCATCAGGATACTTATATGGCGACCTTAATAATACCAGGAGTAATCCATATCTGCCGTATTATGCAGAGTCTGGTGCTGAAATTACAACAGCTGACGCTGTAATAGCATATAATATTCATAACGGAACTCAAACTTATGGTTCCGGTACGTGGATATACGATGAATTTATACCTGCATTAAACGCTTTATATATGAGCGACAAAAATACTTACGCAGAATTTTTTGAAGAAGTTCATCCTGATCCAAGATTTTTTGAAAGCGGAGATGCAGGCAAAGGTGCTTTAATTGATGGAGCAACAACAGGATCTAGTACTAGAGAAGCTAGTATGCTTTTCCATTCAGCTACCTTTATTACTCCGGGTGTAGACGCTATAACAATGACAAATGGCGTTAGAGTAGAATGGCTTAACTCGTTCACGTATTTTGCTAATAGAGGATTGTATGCAACAAACGGAACATTAGGCAGAGCAAATGATAGCACAACATTTGGTGCAGAGATAAGATCAATAGGCTCGGCAAATGTGTATGGTACTAAAGGTGCAGAAGCAGACGGCGCAAATACACTAATGTATCTAATAGGACATAATTTTGCTTATACCGGTGTTGGTAAAAGTGTATCGAATGATCGAACACTTACTATTACAGCAAACGAAGTTACAGAATTAAATTCTGGAAATATATATTACACATCAACTGATGCCGACGGTACATTTAAAGTTGGAGATAACTTTTTTGTAGACTTTGAAACTGGGTCAACTAGTATAGATGCTAACACAATTGATTTTAGTGGAATTGGCTCAATATCTGTACGGAATGGTGTTGATCGTTCTTTTATTGACGGATCAAAAGTTGATGTTGGTAATATTAGGATTACTGGAAATACTTTAACTACTATTGACGGAGATTTAACATTATCTCCAGTTACTGAGTTATTTAATACAGATAATAATGTTTCTTTAATTCTAAGTAATGGTACAGATATACAAAGAAATAATTTACAAGCTGATATTAGATATAACACAGATTCAAATTTATACGAAGGTTATTCATCGGGTAATTTAAGTTTAGGCGGTATATATTCAAGTGATAGACAAGAAAGTATTGATACACATGATACTAATAATACTATAATTCTTAGAGCAGCCGGCGTCCAAGTAGGCTCTATTGACAGTAATAGTACTAATTTACACGGACTATCAACTGGCGATATTTTGTTTGACAATAATTTAGTAACGACAACACTTTCACAGTCAGATCTAGAACTTAAAAGAACTACAGCTACAAATGTAGTAGATGTATATGACTTTGATTTAAAAAATAGTACATTTTATAATACATCGGCCAATAATTTAACACTAGCTACAACTAATAATGGTTATGTAAAATTTGGCGGTACAACTGGCTTAGTAGTTCCGGCCGGAACTACTGCTGAACAATCATCAACTCCTGCAGAAGGTGAAACAAGATATAATACAACAGAAGGTTATATGGAAACTTGGAACACTGAAAAATGGCAAAGAAGTGCTGGTGAAGGCGCAGAAGTTACTGACGAAATACTTAAAGAATTAGTCGATATTTACACCATAGTACTTGGTTAATCCTAAAAAACGATAAATAATATTAATGCAGAGTATGACCAATACCTGCAGGGTCAGACTGTGGTTAGCCAGCAAAGAACCCAAGGGGTGAAAATTCGGCTAGAGGGACAGGATCCCCGTACTGAGGAGAAGAGATGGCTATTGGTCGAATAAGTGGTCCACTCTTAAAAGCAAACCTACTTCGTGAGGGAGTGGATCTAGCTTTTGAGAATGACTTATTATATCTAGATGTTACAAACAGTCGCATCGGCATAAACAATGCAAGTCCCCAGTATGACCTAGATGTAACCGGAACTACAAGAACAACTAATTTAGAAGTACCAGGCAATGGTGCTTTTGGTGATGTTAGAATCTCTGGCAACACTGTATCTTCTGTAACAAATCGTCTAACACTAGGTGCAAACAATAATACAGTTTATCAACAAAAATTAGTTATTGATGACTTCGATATCGAAAACAATGTTATCAGTACAAACTCTGAAAATACCAATTTACAAATAAATCCAAACGGCACCGGAACTGTTGAAATATACGGTGATACAAATGTCTATGGTAATATTACTGCAACTGGAAATATTACAGCTGACGGAAATATTACAATTGGCGATGCAGATACCGACAACGTTATTTTTAATGCAGAAATTGATTCAGATATTATTCCTAATGTAACAGACACATACAAGTTAGGTAGTGATCCAGGATTAGGCGGCCAACAGTGGCAAGACACATGGACTAATAACTTTTATGCAGATACTGTAACTACTAATAATATTATTGCAGATGGAATTAACTTAGCATTAAGACAGGGCAATATTTATTATGTTGCAGAAAACGGCGACGACACTAATACCGGCGACCATACTAACGATCCTCATGCAACTATTAAACATGCATTAAGCCAAGCAAGTGCCGGCGACACAGTCCACATTTATCCAGGAGTGTATGAAGAAATATTTCCAATGACTATACCAGCCGGTGTAACATTAAAAGGACACAGTCTGCGTAGTGTAAATATTCAACCAACAGCAGGAACAAATACTAACACAGCATTTTTGCTCAACGGTGAATCTACAATCGAAGATATTACAATTAAAGACTTCTTTGCTCCAGGATATGCTTTTGAGTTTGCAAACAACTTTACAGTAACATCAAGATCACCATATATTAGAAATGTAAGTGTAATTACATCAGGAAGTGTAACACCAGCAGACGACCCAAGAGGCTTTGCTCAAGGTGATGCAGGCGGCGGCGCAAAACTTGACGGCAGTATAGCAAATGCAGCATCAAGAGAAGCAGGATGTTTATTCCATAGTGTAACTTTTATTACGCCTGGAGTAGATGCATTAACTGTTACTAACGGTGTTAGAGTAGAATGGTTAAACTGTTTTACTTATTTTGCAAATAGAGGCTTGTATGCACTTAACGGTGCTACAGGATTAAAAGCAGCAGGACAAACATCAATAAGAGTTGACGGGCTAGTAGGAACATTTAATGCTGCTGAAACATTTACATACTACGACACTGATGGCGTAACAGCATTAGCCACAGGTACAATTGCATCTAAAGATGCAGACGGTAAATTTTATATACCAGGCAACTTAACAGGTTTAGAAACTGCTGCCGAGCGCGGCGGTAAATCTACTACAGCATATGCTGATGCTCAGTTAAGCACAACACAGAAGAAATTTGGACAAACAAGTTTATTACTTGACGGCACTGGCGACTACGTTGGAATAACATCACAAGATGACTTTGGCTTTGGTACTGACGAATTAGAAATAAGTTTTTGGATTTACCATACTAATCCAGGTACTGTCCAAACTATTGTCGACTTTAGAGCAGGTTCAGCAGTTGATTTAGCACCTATGATATACATTGATGCATCTAATCAACTATTTTATTATACAAATAGCGGAAATCAAATCGCTGGAGCAACAATAAGCGCAAATACTTGGACACACATAGCACTGACAAAATCAGGAACAAGTACAAAATTATTTGTTAACGGAACACAATCGGGTGCAACATATACTGACAATCATGATTACGGCACAGCTAAACCGTTAGTAATTGGATCTATTTTTGACGGCTCAGCAGATTATTTTAACGGTTACATTGACGAATTAAGAGTTTCAAAAGGTGTAGCTAGGTATACTAGTAATTTTGTTGCTCCAACATCAGAAGAAACAAGTGATACAAATACATCATTGTTATTACACTTTAATGGAACTAATACAGCAACAGTATTTCCAGATGACACTTTAAATTCACAAGACATAAGATTTAGCGGCGGAGCTACAGCTAACTATATAACATTAGCTGATACTACAGACTTTGGCGCCGAAATACGCTCAATTGCAAGTGCGTGTGTATATGGAAACTACGGAGTAGTAGGCGACGGCAAAGGCGTACTAATGTACCTAGTAAGTCAAAACTTAGCGTACATTGGAACAGGTAAATTAACTGACAACGACGATACAAATGTAATACAAGCAAATGAAGTTAATGAATTAAACGGAGCAAAAGTAAGATATAGCTCAGTTGATCACAAAGGTGATTTTAGAGTTGGTGATTTATTCCATATTGATCAATCAACAGGTACTGTAGATTTTACTACATCAGACTTTAATATTGACACTACTGGTGGTATAACTATTAATACTGGTGGCAACGTTACTACAATTACTGGTGACAAAATTGAAACAGGTAATTTAAGATTAAGTGGAAACACTATTGAAAGTTTAAGTGGAGATATAAACTTAGACGCAGACAGTGGCACTGTTAGAATTAGTTCTTCGAGTGCGCTACAATTGCCAAAAGGCAATACAGCAGCTAGACCTACACCAGCGACAGGTATGATCCGTTATAATACCGAAACAAACTTGTATGAAGGTTATGACGGCAACTGGATCGCGCTAAATGGTGTTTATGATTTAGACCTAGATACACGTATAACCGCAGAATTAACACCAGGCGCAAACGACGGCATAATTAGATTTTATATACAAGATAGTGTAGTAACTACAATCGATGCAGATAAATTAGAAACTCCTAGAATTGAAGTAGACGATATTGTAATTGACGGAAACACTATTGAAGCAACTACGATAAATACTGATTTAGTACTGTCGTCAAATGGAACAGGTGCTGTAGTTATAGACGATCTTGCATTTAAAGATTCAACTATTACTAATAGAGCAGTAGACGCAGTTACATTATTTGAACAAAGTGGTGCTGGGTATTTTAAAATTGATGGCACTAACGGATTTATTGTACCAGTTGGAACAAATGTTGAACGTCCAGCTGCTGCAAATAGAGAAACCGGAATGGTGCGTTACAACACAGAACAAAGATATTTAGAAATATGGGACGGATTTAGCTGGGTTTCAGTTGCAGGCGCAACAGGCTCAATTAGTTTTGCAGCAGCAGAAGACTTAGCAATTGAATACGTATTAACATTAGGATAAGAAACGA
>Ga0222716_10003839_pt1 | contig 11916 bp, 14 predicted proteins | sample C33_13DmetaG_FD_165044 | JGI IMG/M metagenome (GOLD analysis project Ga0222716, IMG submission 165044) | Estuarine water microbial communities from San Francisco Bay, California, United States - C33_13D | ecosystem: Environmental > Aquatic > Marine > Unclassified | place: USA: California... | reverse complement strand
CGTACAAAAGTCTGCAAGTTTTGAGCAAGCATACTTTGTTTTATTAAATCTAACATAGATGTAGATAATGGATAGTCTTGTGTTTCTGGGTCATACGACATATGATCGTTAGAGTCTGTAAAGTTTGAAATTTCTCTAGGGTTTTGAAACACACCTTCTAATTTAACTTTTTCTAACATAGCAGCTTGAGGCCCAAATATGTATATAAAATTATCTAACATAAATGCAAACGTCATTTGTTTAGTATACTTATTACTTCCTGCCCAAGGAGCTCTGTTGTAAGGTATTACATGAAAGTTAGTAGATAGTATTCCTGTAGGCCCGATAGCTGTTATTAAGTCTGAGTGAGAAGTTTCTATTGCATTAGGTATTTGCTTTTTACTTTTCATAATAAGTAAATCGCTAGAAAGACCGCAAGTTGTTGCAGGTACTTGTTCCACTTCTAAACAATGTATTATTTGTTTAATATTGTCAGAGATGCTTCTTCGTTTATTAATATCTTGCCTAATAAACTGAGCTCTTAAACTATTTACTTGGAATTCTATTTGACGATCCGAAATAATTTCATCATCAGATTGTATACCGCCTCTGATCATATTTTTTAAATCGAATACTATTTCTTTTATTGTTGCCATCTACTTTAAATTAACTTGTAAATATCCTTCACATCCTTTTTCTTTATTCCATATATAAGCTTGCCCTTCTCTTGGCGCACTATAACCTTTACTTTTATGCCATGCATCATTTGTACATATACTAGGAAGGAATCTAACCTTTACTCCTTGGTACGTGTTAACGATTTCTCTGTGGAGATGTCCGCAGTGGACTTCTCTATTTGGGCATGCTGCAAACATGAGTGGTTGTTCTGTTGCCATAAGAAGGGGCATGTCTGCCGTTTTCTCTTTATCTCCATGCGTGAACATAAGCATATTCTTTCCGTATCGGTAGTATTTTCTTGACTCATAACTATTATCTACTGTCACTGCACTATAGTCTTTATACCAAGACTCTATTACTTCTCCTATATAAAACATGCGTTCAAAGTCGTGGTTACCTTGTACTACTATAACATCTACTGGTGCAAATGCCGATAAGTAATCTATAGCAACAACTAACAATTTCCAATACCCTCTAAAGGTTTGTTGCCATTCTTCAGCGTCATGCTGTGGCGTTCCTTTAGTAGTAGCTCTACTAAACCCTTCCGAGTTTAATCCATCATTACCAATTGGTAGGATGAATTTTTCTATATTTAATCCTTCAGCTTTTCTATGTAATTCTTTAATGGTGTTTAAAAAATCTCTATTAGCTTGGGCTTGCGATATAGTTCCTATCTTACCATAATGAAAATCAGGTAAAGATATTTCGTAAGCTACAAGAGATCCCACTTTAAAGTTATAGACAGGGTCTACAGCTTGTGGGATATACTCTTTCATTTCTTCAAAGAACTTCTTTTTAAATTCAGTGAGATTTCCTTTGTCTTCTTTAGTTACAATAGAAAATCTGTACTCCCCTGAACCTGATTGCCAGTGCTTAACTGACTGTACATCTTTTTTATCAATCCCTCTTTCTTTTAGATGTAAATCAAGTTCGGGCATCATTGCTGCAGTAACTTCTCCCACTTCTTCTGTGGTATTAATGTTAGAGTTATTCTCCACCCATTTGTATCCTCCTGCATAATTTCTTAATCCTTTAAGGCATTTATAAATATTACTTTTATCTATACCTAGGGCTTGAGCTGCCTCAAACCCGCTTGAAAATTCATCTATAAGATTTCCTTCTCGATCATACTGCTGTATCATTTCTTTTTTATTTTCTCAATACTGCGGCCTGCGAAATATGCTCCATAGACTGTTATCAAAAGTGTTTGATAAATTGGTATGTAACTTTCGTCTATAGAAAAATTTCCAACATTACCATGAAATATTGACAAAATTACAAAAATAAATGTTAAGAATAGACATATCACAGGACGAATGTTCTTAGACAGCCAATTGTCAGACTTCATATCGGCTTCCCATCGCCTTGTAACTTGCTCTTGAGCCTGAGACTCAGCCTGCATAAGAACCTCTTGTATCTTACGTTGGGCTTCTAGCTTTTCTTCTTTAGACGTAGTTAGATTGTCAAGCACATCACCGACTTGCTTAACTACTCCTCCACCTAAAAAATCTAATAACTTACTCATACGTCTGCGTATCTGTATTTAGTATCTCCATCCTCATTTTTATAGGCTTCGAGTACTTGCTTTCTATTATCTTTAGATTTTAAAGATATATGTATCCAAGCAAAATCAAACTCATTAATCATCTGGTCAAACTCTAAACCTGAATCTAAAATCCACTCATAGATAAGTTCGTTCATCATCTTCCCCATCTGCCAAAACTGGATGTCCAATGCCTCACCTTTGCAATGCTGCGAAGAAACGCTGCCCCCAATAGCACGATTGAGTGACGGGTTGCGATAACCACTACTGATCCTGATAGGACCAATAGAGTCACGAAGAGGCTGTAAAATATTGTCCACAAGGTGCTGCATATTCTGTAGGTGCGTTTCAGTCGGCTCATTATCTATCCCTAATCTTTTAGCTGTGTTGCTGTGAGTTATCTCAGACAACGCAAAGTTTTTACTTAATTTCATTACTCAGTTTTTGCTTGTTTAATTTCTAAATCTTTAACTACTTTACGTAGATAATCCACTTCTTTTTGTAAGTAGTGTATTTTTAAATCTTGTTTAGCGTCATCAGGTAAAGCACCCATTTCACCTCTAGGCCACTTAACTCTAAATTCATGGTTAAGCTCTACGTTGTCTTGCATACGTACTACATCTAATTGTAGCTGAGAAATTTCTGCCCTTAATGTAAACCATATACCTGCAAGAGAAACTATGCCAGCTACAATACCTATTAGACTTTTTACATCTAATTGTACTTTAGAGTTTTCGTTTATATCAATACTCTCTTCCATTGAAGTATATCTTTTTACGTGTTATACCATCGCTAGCTATATACATACCTTTAGTTGGAGTTACTACTCTACCTAATATATCGTAATATGTAATAGGAATAAAAGGTTTATTACTAAGTTCTTCTATAGATAATCCAAACGCTTCAAGGTTTTGCTCAAAATATGTAGAGTCTACACAACCACAATCGTGAAGTACAACACTAGCTGTTGGGTTGTAGTAATCTAAAGTAAGTGCACTATCTAAATCAGGGTAATCTATTATATGCAATACAGAACCACCCCAAGCATCGCCATTAAAGTCTCTCATTAATACTCTGTATTGTTTAGGTAAGTAAACAATTTGGTCTACTGTAGTAGTGCCATTGAATATCATTGTATCTAAAGCACAATTACCTATAGACCAAAATATACCGTCCATCATGTCAGACTCTGTAACTATAATTTTTTTGTAGTTATCAAAGTTTTGTCCTTTAGCGCTAAAAGATAAAAATATAAATCCTACTACATACATAGTTACCATAGTAAACCAAAACATTACATACGCAATACTTGACTTAGGAAATTTTTTTAAATTTAATTTTAATTTGTTCATTACTGAAATTTGCTTAGTGTTATGTTATCAATTGCTTTTTGTACTTTCTTCTTAGTTGCAGCAAGCTGCATCATGATGTTAGGATTAAACCTTTCTTGCTCTACACCGTTGTCAAATATTATAACTGTAGGTATAGCTGTTACTTTGTATTCTTTTTGGACGTCAGCTCCTTTAACTATGCATAGCCTATATGACTCGCAATCTTTTAACGAGGGTAAAAAATCAACTTGATTACCTGCGTTCCACTCAGCCCAGAACTCAATTACCACTGTTCCTTTTGCAGTCTTAGACTCAAATGAGTTAGAGCTAACAAACTCTTGAGCTGCAATTGTTAAAGGCAGCAAAGATAAAATTAATAATTTATTCATATAACTTTTCTTTAATTGCTTTTAGATCGTCTTTAATTTCTTTTACATCTTCTTGTGTAGACATAATAGTTTGACGAATTAATTGATCCTTCATATCAAACTCCATACGAGTTATTTCAGGATCTTGTGGCTCAGGCAATAACTTAGCTTCTGCTATGTCTGCTTGCAACGTAAACCACATACCAACTAGTGCAAATATAAGAACTCCAATACCTCCTAAAGTTTTTACACTAATTTGTACTGCTGTATCTTCGCTTAGTTCTTTTGCCATATCTTAAAATATTAAATAATTTATTCCTGTTTTTAACTCGTACGAGGGCATACCCCAAAATTTTAAATGTTTACCTTCAACAAATAAACTAAGATGTCTGTTGAGATTAACTCCAAAAATTAAACCAGTATCCCATTCTGCTTGCGCATCACTTCTTTGATACGAAAAATCTGTAAGTCCTTTATGTGCAGGGTATAAAGAACCCCAAGTATGCAACCAATAATTGTCTCTGTATAAATAATAATCTAATCCAATTACAGCAGAAACTTCTTGCTGCAGTCCTATGTTTCCTAAAACACTTCTATTATAATCAGTGACTAATTTACCAAAATGATACTTATAAAACTCGTTGTCGCTTGCAGACAGCCATTCTATTGCTTCAGCTTCTTCATTGTATGTTAACCAGACACCATCATTAAACCTAAAGTACCCTTGCTCAACAGCAAAATCTTCCCACTCCATGTTTACATCCTCAATAGGATTGTATCCATAAACAGGATGAGAACGATGGGCTACGCCAAAAGTAAAGTCTAACCCACCAAAACTTTTGCGTAACCTAACCTCGCCCAAAGAATATTTTAAATCTATTAATTCATTATTAACATAGTTAGCTTTAGCTGTATACATGTTAGATATGTATCGTACATTATATTCTTGTTGAGCCACTTCTAATCCATTGTTTCTAACAAAAGAATATTGAAATAAATACTCAAGTCCAGGCGCATTAGAGATAGTAGCGTAATCAGTTGCTTCATGCTCGTTACCTGTATAAAAGTTGTTCTGTTTAATCTGATAGTCGAATCTTGCTATCTTGCGAATACCTAATGTAAGAATAACGTTAGGTGAGTATTGTGGTGTAAGCTCTATAAGTTCTCCGTCTACAAAATTAGGAACAAAATCGTAAGGATTGTCAGCCTCTGTACCTTGAACTCTAAAACTAGGAGCTCCTACTTGCGGAGTGTTTGTACTATAACTAGCATAAAACGTAGCAAAACGTAAAAGATTTAGTTGCGCTGTACTAGTTGCAGATATAAAAAATAAAAATATAAATATTAATTTTTTCATTTTCTTGTACGTTTAGATCCTTTCTTTTTAGCAGGTTTCTTTTTAGCTGTCTTAGCAGCTTTTTTAAAGTTAGCATTAGTGGGTGCTCCTTTAGCCCCTTTCTTACGCATTTTTTCACCACTACCTGCAGCTATTCTTTTCCTTTTTGCATGTATGTTTGCGTATAACCCTGGTTTAGCCATAGTTTATTTTTTAGCAAATTTTTCTACTCCCGATATACCAAACGAACCAAGTACAACCCACACAAATGAATCGTACACAAACTCGTTTATAACAAGGTCTGTACCAACCCAACCAGTAACAAGATCAGCTACCATTATAAGACACATTATAGCAAATGCTATAAAGCCTACTATAGCTTTCTCATTCCAGTTGTTGTCGTTTTTAAAAATTTCCATTAATATTTCTTTTTAATCATTTTCTTTTTTGCTACTCCGCCTGGTTTCATTTTAGTGGCTACTCCGCCTTTCTTTTTAAAACCTATTTTGTTACGAACTGCTTTAGGTAAACTCCTCATTCCTTTACCTTTCTTCCCTGCTGGTGCTTTTTTTAATGCCATCTTTTTCTAATTTAGATTTATTAATTATTTTCTTATTCTTTCTAACCTTAGAAGATGTTTGCTCCCAAATTTCATCAGGCGATAAGACAGCCCATTTATAATTTTTACTCATAATATTTTAACAAGTTTCACAATACTCAGCATTGCACAACTCTGCAAGCTTCTTTTTATACATATCAATTTTATGTTGATTTTTTTCTTTTATAGCTGCTTCTAAAGATTGGTAGTATGTGTATATCTCTAAATTTTGTTTAGCTTTATCTAAGTCACAATCTTTTAAGCTACTAGATAATACTGCGTTTTGAATGCATGCTGTAAAAGCTGCATCTACACAAGAGTTATCATCTATTTCAGCTTCAGGATTGTAGTTTATAGATCCTGAGTTAGTGCAACCAAATACTTTTAATACTAAAGTTATAGGTTCAAATGTTACTGCCATTATGAAATATTTTTAATTGTTATTAAATCACCGTACTCAGACATTAGCTTGTACTGTATTGGTCCTGAGTTTTGAACTTTGATTCCTATAGTAGTATCTTTAAGTATAATAAATCTTTCTTTATACACACTAGAATTTTCTATAGTATCAAATCTTAAAATAATATCTCCTGTATTTATATTGTACACTTCTATATAAGAATCGCTATAATCTAAATTAGCTTGCGAAGTAGTTACAAATAAAAATAACTCAGTAAACTCTTCGACATCTTTCTTTAAATAATACTCACAGTATTCTGACTGAATAACATCCAAAGATTTAGTACATCCTAATTTACATTCTACATTAGGGTTTGTTTTTATTAAAATACCTCCATTAGTACTACCATTAGAAACAAGGCCTGCAACAGAGTGTGGAGTATTGCTTCCATATAAACCACTAATTACAACTTGGTTGTGTACAATTTCTAAAACTACCTGATCCCAGATAGGATTACTTTGATACCCAATTGGTAATAATTGTAAACAATCAATTTCTGAACCTAAAAAGGTGGTGTTTTCAAAAATAGATAATGTGCTAATCACTCCAGGATAAGAATATTGAATTATACTAGAATTTAAACTTATTACAGAAGATTCTTTTACAACGTTAGCAGAAGCTCCGTAAACTACCCATTTTAAAGTATCTAAAGCTGGTTGAGATAAATTATTAAGTCCAAACACTCTTGTTCTAATGTATAATCCTGATAGATTTACTACAGGATAATTACAATTTCCACTACAATTATGCACACCTTCAACCCAGTCACCAGTAAAAACATTTGTAGCATCTTCATCACAACATACAGGCATTTGGTCAGGAACACTAAAACAATGTGTGTCTTGACAAACATCACATTCTTCATTTGCTATTGCAATACCATCTACTGTAGTATAGGCATTAGAAGAATTACTAAAACCATCTTGACAACAAATAGGAGCTAGAGAAATACCATCACAAGGTAAAGGTAGTATACAAGAACCATCATCTTGAGTAGCATTAGAATCGTAGTTAGTTGCGTCAGGATTTGTACATCCTTCATACTCACAACTTCCATCATTTGTGTTAGCATTAGAATTATAGTTATAAGCACTTGGGTCAGTACACCCTAAAACTTCTACTTGAGATCCATCACAATAATAACCTTGTTCTGCATAGTAGCAAGTGCCATTGTCTTGAGTGTTTGCAGCACTGTAATTACAAGCATTAACATCCATACAACCTAGAACAGGTGGTGGTGGTATTAATCCTGGTATAGCATTAAAGTCTATTACAAACTCTGTGTCATAAGACAATACTAATACTTGGTAAATCCCTGTGTACACAGGGACAGAAGTGCCTGTATCTCCTAAAGATACAGTAGTGCTAGTTTGATCTATATTACCAATACCATTATGACTATATGCTGCAGTTTGTATGTATACCTGACCCCCCATACTTTTTATTTGAACGTCGGATGGCATAACATCACCAAAAACTTCTGCAAAATCTGTAAATGCTAATTCTACATCTTCAGACACTCTAAAGTAATAACTTACTGAACTTACTTCTATAGAATAATTTTCTACAATATTTAAAGTGTTATAATACTCTAATAAATTTTGGTCTTTATACCCATGCCCTACAATATGAATAGATTCTTGTGTAGTATTATTAGTTATTGTATAACTAACTACACCGTTAAGTTGAGGATTTTCACAAACAAGTTTTAAATTAGTGGGAGACACTACTTGAACTTTAGTATTTATTCTGCCTATCATAGAAAGACTAAATAGTAAATATTCATTTTGAAAAATTTCACTAGAAATACTAAATATCTGTTTTACAGCAGGAGATAAACTTTCAAAATTAGGAAGTAAAGATCCATTTGCATTATATGTCTCATAGTAATCAGCTAGTTCTTGCTGCACTCCATCTGTAAACTCAACCCACCCAATTGCAGCTGGTGTTATTGCAAAAGGTTGTTCAAAATTATAGCTATCTACTTCATCTCCTGTAGCGTCTGCAGTTCCTTCACTACTTATTAAACCTCCTACAGTATTAGTAAGATATATACAAGTGCCATTGTCTTCTGTTTTAGATGGATCATAGTTTGTAGCTGAAGAATCTGTACATCCATAACAATTTGTATTTCCACTGCAAGAATTACATTCATTTGGCTGTGCATTATTACATCCACATCCATAGTCAACATTTCCTTCGCAGTCACATTTACCGTCTTCAATCATTCCGTCAACTGTAACGTCTCCTGGACATCCACAGTCATAAGTATTCGGACCAGGTTGGTTACATCCACATCCTGCATTAACAGGTCCTGAAGTATCTTCAGGCGCATAACATTTGCCGTCACATTCATTTTTTATAAATCCATTACAACATTGAGTGTTAGGATCTATTGCTACTCCAGTATCATAAGACTGACAATTACAATAGTAAGTGTTATTTGCTACAGTTCCATTAGAGTCATATTCTGTATGTACAAGAAGATCAGGGCTTACATCTGTAGCATAGATTCCTCCTGCAACAACAGTTTGTAATGTTTCTGAAGATCTTTGCATACAAGCATCGCACTCAACTATTCTGTGTAAATCATTATGTAAACTAAAGTTATTACTCAGATAATTTTTTGGAATATTAGAACAACTACATACATCTGAGTATGCTGCTGAACTCCCTGAAGGACCAAGTGCACGTATTGTAAAACTGTCTTCTTGAACACTGTCAAGTTTCGTTGCTCCTGGAACACCTGCATTATAGTCGTCTGGGCATAAAGGGCAAAATACATTTGGATCTTCCGAACAACAATCTTCTTCCCAATTTCCTACTTGTTCTGATGGAGAAATACATTGCCCACATGCATTTGCTTGAGACCCTATAGTAGTTTCATAAACACTCATATAATTACTAGGACATTCATTATTGCAATCCATAGCATTAGGAGGACAGTCAGATTGACTTGTAGAGTAACCTCCAGCTACTGGTGCAGCAGGAGTAGATATTACTATTTGGTCAACTTTATCAGGACATACATATATTGTGCTATCTGTCCATCCATACCCAATTCCTGCAGTATCTAAATAGTAAGGAATTCCTAAAGTACCATCACAATCACAAGCATTATTATTTTGATACACTTCTACTACACCTCCTGAATTTGATGTAACAGTTGTTGTAGTATAATTAGCAGAAAGTGCAGCAAAGTCAGTTCCTGTACTATTACCATCACAGCCACATAAAGGGCTTTTAGGGTTAGTTTTATTACAATTACACCACATGTTTTGGAATTCTGGTAATATGTTTTGATTACAATCACACGCAGAATTGTCAGGAATTGTATTTCCCTCACAATCACAATAAGGTGCAATTACTTGTCCATCGCATCCACAATACGTATCTTCTAAACCTTCTTGAAAATAAGTGTCTCCATTACAATCTCCACAATAACCATCGTTTAAAGCAAGTCCATCGCCATCACAACTGCACGAGTTTGTAGCATATACACATAAAGAATCATCATTTAAAAAATTATCTGCCTCTGGCTGATCTAGTACTCCTTCAATTTGTGTAACTACATTTTGAATATTTTGAGGAGTTGCACTAAACGCATTACAAGCATTTGGGTCCATACATTTTTTATACACACACATTGCATAAGATGGAGTATACTCCTCAAGCCCATCTCTAGATGAGTCGTAATTAGAGGCATTAGGATCAGGACAGTACTCACACCATTCATATGGATAACCTGTTACTGTTGTACCTTCATATTGCGGATAATGTTGATTTAATTCACCATAACATCCTTTACATTTTAATAAAGGCATAGATGCACACAATAAAACATTGTTAGTTACATACCCGTAATCTGCAGGACCTAAATCGTCGCAATCAGGATTAGTAAAAATACAAGACCCATCACTATAATTTGCTAATGGGTTATAGTTACAAGCATCTGGATTAAGGCATCCAAGAACTGATTGTGGAGTAGGATCAAAAGTATCAGGCCCTACAGCTCTAATATTTTTATCTACGTTATCTATGTTTATATTTTTCATGGTTCAGGTTAAGATAAATTAATTGCTGATTTTATAACTGCACTTTGGTAAGCGTCTGCTCCTATAATACTTTCTGGATTTACAATTAATCCTAGTGTATTTAAATCTTTTGTTAGTAAATACATTCTATGATGTAAATCTTTAAATATTCCTGTAAGCACAGTATCAGACTGTGCCATAAAATCAGACACTAAATCTGAAGAAACATTTGCAGGTAAAGCAGTGTTAGCATTAAAATAATAAGGAGATACTTCTATAACATTTTCTGGAGGAATACTGTAAGTACTATAAGGCCCTGCATAATCTTCTGTTCCATTATAATAATTAGTGATGCTTCCTATATCTATTTTAATTATTTGAAAATCACTTTCATCGTCTATATTTTTTAAAAATAAAAATATGTTTCTACGATTGACAGAAAACTCTGAACTAGTTATAAGATATTTATTTCCATCTTTGTTTAAAAAAGTATCAAGCTTTTCTTCTGCTGCAGTAGAAAGCTCTGCAGATAAATGTTTGGTATATTGCAGATGGTCAAAACTTAATGTATTTTTATCAGGTGCAAAAACTTTCATTGTTCTTCCTCCTTCATGGTTGTACCAAAAAGCAGCTATAAACGAAACGTCATGAGTTACAACAGAATGGCTATATAAAGGTTTAAATGTATTTACACCATCAAAAAACCCACTATAAACCTCGTCAACTCTGATAGCCACAGAAAGAATATTAGAGATTCCATAATTTTTTATAGTATTGTCGCGATTTAATTTTAGATCAGTAGTGCTAGATGAAAGATTAAATAAATTTATACCTAACCGTAATGGTTGAGATACTGTTGGAGTATTTGTTTCGTATCCTCTTTTATTATCACTATTAAATAATACTATAGCATAACTATCAATTAAATCTAAAGTATTAATTTTTATACTTCCGTAAGTTTGTGGTCTCAGGAATTGTTCCGATTGGTCTAGACCTGCAGAGGTATTTGGAAAAAGAATAACACTTTTTAAAGTACTGTTTTCTTCGTTTACATTGGAAGGAGACTCATCTACGTATTCTGAATGTTTTTCAAATTCTGTTACTATTATGTATCCGTTTGGTGCAGTTGAGGATATAGTTACTGTAGCGATAATTGATCTGTTAAACCCCCTCAAACTATGTATACCAACATCTTGCTTAAGGCTAGCAGCAAAAGTTGCTTCTATTGAGCTAGAAAATATTTTATGCTTTACTGCATTTATAAGTATTCCATACGTTTGGCTAGGAGAAGACAGCCTAATTACAGATATACACTCAGCTTCTTCAAAAAAAGTGGGGTGTAAATCTTCTTCAGATAAAGTGATTGTTTTTAAAATTTCATTTTGCATATTGCAAATAGAAACTTCAGCAGTATTACTAAATTTTTCTACCTTAACTAATATTATAGGAGTTCCATTATTATCTAATATTAATTCAGATGCAATCCAATTCTGTTCTGATTCAGATGTAAAAACACCATAATTTATTAATCCTGAAGGTATATCATTTAAGTCTAACATTCCTTTAGGAGTTAAGACATGCGCATCTAC